>Ga0335397_10001143_pt1 | contig 35921 bp, 28 predicted proteins | sample MAT04_FD_205740 | JGI IMG/M metagenome (GOLD analysis project Ga0335397, IMG submission 205740) | Freshwater microbial communities from Lake Fryxell liftoff mats and glacier meltwater in Antarctica - MAT-04 (spades assembly) (version 2) ... | reverse complement strand
GGTAGATTGTCACAAAACTACCACCGGATTGTAATCAAAAATGGACATTCCGGGTATAAGACAGAAGTCCACTTTTGCAGCTGACCTAAATAAAGAACCATGCGCACATGTAAAGCTGACATTTAGGCGCTCACAATCTCTTTTTCGAGAAAGTGGGTGGCCTGGATGGCGGCTGAGGCACCCATGCCCGCTGAGGTAATGACCTGACGGAAATGCGAGTCGGAAACTTCGCCCGCGACAAACACGCCGGGGACGTTTGTTTCCATGTAATGATTGGTGTTGATGTAACCAAGCTCATCCATCTCCAACTGGTCTTTGAACATTTGGGTATTGGGGGTGTGACCAATAAAAATGAATAGGCCGTCCGCGTCCATAAGCGATTCTTTGCCAGTGACGGTGTTTTTGAGTTTGAGCGAGGTCACTTTTTGGGTGCCCTGTACTTCAGTGACGACTGAATTCCAAACAAAGTTGACTTTGGGGTCGTTAAATGCGCGGTTCTGCAGGACTTTGCCAGCACGGAGACTGTCACGGCGGTGAATGATGGTGACGGAGGAAGCGAAGCGGGTGAGGAACAGACCTTCTTCGAGGGCGCTATCGCCGCCACCAACCACGACAACTTTTTTCTCTTTGAAAAACCAACCGTCACAGGTGGCGCAATAAGAAACGCCTTTGCCTGTCATTTCAACTTCGCCGGGGATATCGAGGTGATTGGGACGGGCACCCGTGGAGACGATGAGGGTATCCGCAAGGTATTGGGTATTTTCTGTGACAACCTTGAAGGGACGCTGCGAGAGATCGACGCTGGCGGCGGTGTCAAATTCGACGGTTGCGCCAAAGCGTTCGGCCTGTTTTTGAAAGAGTTCGCCGAGTTCGGAGCCGCCGACGCCATCTGGAAAGCCAGGATAATTTTCGATGGTGTGGGTGAGGGCAGCCTGCCCGCCGAGTTCCATGCCGGTGAGGACCAGCGGGGCGAGTTCGGCGCGTGCGGCATACAGGGCGGCGGTCAAGCCGGCAGGGCCGGAACCGAGGACCAGCACTTTTACGTGCTTGCCGGGAGTGGAGGATGATATGGGGGAGAAACCGCTAAGATTAAGTGTCAATGTGAGCCTCTTTGTGTAAGATTATTCATTTTATCAGATGCGAAGCGAGGCAGAAAGTTGCTTTTTTGGGGTGGTGAAAATGGTACCGCAGATTTTCGCGGATTAGGGCGGATTAGGGCGCGGGCTGGGGAACGCTTGTTCCCAGCAGGAGCAACCGGGACAATGTTGCAAAGATATGGGGCCGGGTTGTTTCAGCAAAGAACCCGAAACAACGAGCGTTAAAACAACTTTGAGAAAGCCCTGATGGAAGCGCTTTGATTGGATTAGAAAAGCACTTTAAGAAGTATGATCGAGGTGTAGATCCAGGGATAAACCTTTCTCAAATCACAATTCGAAGGTGGAACCATGAAACGATTATTTTTAAGTTTACTGCTTGTCCTCCTGTTTGCTTTTCCTTCCAGCGTGCTGGCGGATGTGGCGCCACCGTATTTTCCTCCGGGGTCGAACCCGCTGCCGGAAACGGAAAACACGCAGGTGCGGATGGCGGCTGAAACAGTGGTGGTGGATGTGCAGAAGGATATTACGCCGGGAAGCCTGGGAAAAGCAATTGTCACGGCGGATTTCAGGATGGAAAACCTGGGGGGCGCGGATGAAAGCATGGCGGTGCGATTCCCGATTTCTGCGCAAAGTGGGCGCGGGGATTACCCGGAGATCGTCAATATTGTGATCAAGGTGAATGGAAAGCGGGTGGCATTCCGAAAGGCGAATTACCCGGATGCGAAGTATGGAAGCGAGAACCTGCCGTGGGCTGAATTTGATATTACTTTTCCAGCAGGGAAGGTTACGGCTATACAGGTTTCTTATACGCTGCAAGGAACTGGGTACCCGCCCTATACTGCCTTTTACTATATTCTGGAAACGGGCGCGGGGTGGAAAGGCACGATTGGCAGCGCTGATATCATCCTGCGGCTGCCATACCCGGCCAATAATCAGAATGTTGTGATGGATTACCAGATCGGCTGGGCGACTAGCACGCCAGGGGTTACTTTTGAGGGCAATGAGGCGCGCTGGCATTTTGAAGATTTTGAACCGGGGCCAGATAATGCAGTGCAAAATATGGAATTCGGGCTGGTTTCACCGGCAGCATGGAACCAGGTGCTGACGGCGCGCGAGAATGCAAGGCAGTATCCGAATGACGGCGAGAGGTGGGGACAGCTGGCAAAATCTTACAAACAGATCTTTCTGATGAACAAGGGCTACCGCGAAGACGCTGGAGGCGAGGAACTGTACCAGCTGAGTATCGATGCTTATGAAAAGTGCCTGGCACTCAAGCCGGAGGATGCCCAGTGGCACGCAGGTTTTGCGGACCTGCTGATCAACCGTTTGTACTGGGATGCGTGGGGAAAGGGGCCGAGTGCAGACAGTTACCGTGGATTGGAAGAGATCCATACGGCGCTGAAACTGGCTCCAAACGACCCAAAGGTACAGGAAATTGCCACGAATATCCACTACATGTTCCCGGATGGGATGACGCAGACGACAGGCGGGTTCGATTTCCCCTGGCTGACCCAGACTCCGACAGCGATCCCACCGACGGCGACGATCGTGCCAGCCTTTGACGCGGCGGTGATCAGCGGGGTGTATCAAAGCGATACGATCATTTTTAGCAATGCTAAAAAGGCGGTGCTGGTGTTCACATTGAACCCCGGTCATTGGGCGGGGTTGGAAACCCGGTACGAAAATGAGGCGGCGGTGATATTGCCAGGTGCGTGGGTGGATAACGGGGACGGCACGCTGAAACTGAGCATGGTCGACCCAATCCGAGGGCAAATTGAGTTTGTGTTCAAGGTGATGGGGGAGCGGCTGCAGGCGGTGAGCTACCCGGGGACGTATGGAGAGGCGGGGATATTCCTGGGAAAGCCTGCCAGCGCGACGCCGGAACCGGCAGCGACCATTATGCCCCAAGCGGCGCCGAGCAGTACGCCAGAACCGGCAACTGCGGCCCCAACACAGTCACCGCGTTCATCAGCGCCTATTTGCGGGTCGGCTGCGCTGGTGCCGTTGGCGTTGATGGTGTGGGGGATCAGGGGCAGGGTGAAGCCGAGGCGGGGGCGATGATTTTACAGTTTTCTGATGTGCACAAATTAATCAACCACCGTTTTCCTGCATTGCTGTGAGAAGGAAATCGACCAGATCTTGCAGGCCGGAGTCGGAGAGGGAGACTTCATCCACCTGGACGAGGTAGACGCCAGCCGAGGTGGTGAGCTGCAGGTTGTAGAGGAAGCAGTCGGCGCAGCCAGGGGGTTGGGGGGGGCGCTTGAAGGTGGCATAACCTACCAGGCGGGTCAATTCAGCCAGTTTTTCGGGGGTAAGCTGGGCGGTCTTTTTCTGAGCGGAGCGACCGTCATCAATATTCATGGCGCCGGTTGTGGAAATTTCAAGGGTGCGGGAAAGTCCGGCGTAGCCGCCGGATTGACGAAATTGCAGCTGCCAATCACCGCTCAGTTCGGGCAAGTGTTCACCCAGGCCGGTCTGGACGGGGGAAGGGAGGGGAATGGGCACGCCATCCTGGGGGGCGGCTGCAGCACAGCCTGTGAGCAGAGTGAGTAGAAAGGGGATCAGCAATAAGCCCAATATTTTGTGCATGGTTTTTTCTCCAGTAAGCGGTTCTGCGCGTTTGCTATAGTATATGCCGAAAAGGCGGGTTTTGAGAAACCCGGATAGCTACTGAGAGGAGTATCCGGTAAAATTAGGATAGCTTATTATCATGGAGACTTGAATGCGACAAGTTGCTGTTCTGGGTATTGGACAAACCGTTATTGACGAGCACTGGGATAAGTCGCTGCGCGAACTGGCGGGAGAAGCGGCTTTTGCGGCCATGCAAGATTCGGGTGTGGAACACCCGGATGGGCTTTTTGTAGGGAACATGCTTTCGCCGTTGATTGGCGGACAAAACCAACTGGGCACATTTATCGCGGATTGGGTGGGGATGTGGCGAGCCGAGGCGGTGAAAATTGAGGCGGCCTGTGGTTCCGGCGGGGCAGCCTTCCGCGCCGGGCTGATGGCGGTGGCCTCGGGAGAGTTGGATACGGCGCTGGTGGTGGGCGTGGAAAAAATGACTGACAAAGCCGGGCGTGACGTGACCGCGGCGCTGGCAACCGCGGCGGATGCTGATTATGAAGTGGATCAGGGTGTTTCTTTTGTAGGGCTGAACGCGCTGGTGATGCGGCGGTATATGTACGAATATGGCTGGAAGCACGCGGATTTTGCGCCGTTTTCGATCAACGCACATGCGAATGCGATGCATAACCCTTACGCCCGGCTGCATGACAAAATTACGGTGGATCAATTTGAGCGATCATCGATGGTGGCGACTCCGATTAACCTGTTGGATGCTTCGCCGATCGGAGACGGGGCGGCGGCGGTGATCCTGGTGGCAGCAGAGCGGGTGAAGTCTATGCCGAGGCGACCGCGGATCGTGGTGGCAGGGTCGGCTTCGGCGACGGATACGATTGCGGTGCACAGCCGCAAGGATCCGCTGTTTCTTTTGGCAGCGCAACTTTCGTCAAAGCGAGCTTATGAGATGGCGGGAGTCGGGATCGATGAGATCGACCTGTTTGAACTGCATGATGCCTTTTCGATTATGGCGGCGCTTTCGCTGGAGGCGTGCGGGTTCGCGGAGCGCGGACAGGGGCCGAGGCTGGGGCTTGAGAACCAGATCCAGATCAAGGGCGGGCGTATTCCGGTATGTACGCGCGGCGGTTTGAAGGCACGCGGGCACCCGGTGGGGGCGACGGGGATGTATCAGATCGTGGAGGTGGCGCAGCAGTTGAGAGGCGAGTGCGGCCACGGGCAAGTGGAGGGGGCTAAAATTGGGATGGCGCAGAATATCGGCGGCAGCGGGGCAACGATTGTTACGCATATTTTGAAGGCTGAGTAAGACGAGAAGAAGGTGTTCGCCGGGCTGTCGCTCGGCGAACACCTTTTGTGGGTGAGGTTAAGCACCACTATCCCCCAGGCCTTCTTCCAAAGGAAGGGGGAGAAATCGGCTTTTTATGTGGAGTTTTGTGCCACACCTGCCCTGGCGGGCGGTGCCAGGGAAGGCAGGCCGCCAAAAACCGGCGAAACTCCACTGACGGGGCAAACATACGATTTTTATTCACTGCGTAACTAAATTCAGGATGATTGTTCCCCGCCAGGAACATGCGGGGTGAAAGAACCCGCCAGGAACATGCGGGGTGAAAGAACCCGCCAGGAACATGCGGGGTGAAAGAACCCGCCAGGAACATGCGGGGTGAAAGAACCCGCCAGGAACATGCGGGGTGAAAGAACCCGCCAGGAATATGCGGGGTGAAAGAACCGTTTAGAAGTAACGGTGGGTAAAACCTAAAATCTTATTATTGGATTGGGCGTTAGTCGGTTTTGGTGGTGCGGAGAAGGTAGAGGCGGTAGAGGAGGGGGATGTAGATTTTGTCGAGGGCCTGGCGCAGGCGGCGGACCTGGCCGCCGAAGCCGCGTTTGAAGCGGTAGACGCCCCAGAGGCCGTGGTGGCGGGTTTCAAACTGGGATTCGAGGACTTCTTGGGGGGCATCGGGGACACCCCAGAGATCGTATTCAGTGCAGCCGCGCTGGCGCGCCCACTGAATGGCGCGCCACTGAAGCAGGTAGGTGGGCATGCGGTTGCGTTCTTCGTCGTTGGAAGCGCCGTAGAGGTACCAGCTGCGATTTGCCGCGGCGAAGATCATGAGGGCGGCCAGCGGGCGACCTTCATATTCTGCGAGCAGTAGTTCGGCTGTGCCCTGGGAGTGGAAAAGGTGGTAGGCCTTGCGGTAATACTCAGCAGAATGAACGCGAAAACCATCGCGCCCACCCGTGACCTGCATGAGGCGGTAAAAGCCATCCAGGTCGTCCCAGGTGCGGACGGTGATGTCTTTTTTCTCAGCCAGGCGGACATTGTAGCGGCATTTCTGTTTCATACGCGCCAGCACCTGATCTTCGGTGCCAGCGAGGGAAATGATGACTGTGCGCGGCGGCTGGATGTTGTGCGGGGATTGGGTCAAGCCAAACTGCCCGGCTTGCAGCGTGAGGGGTTGGTCTTCCCACACATCTGGTTCAATCTTCAAAAAGACGGCGCGATTCTGACGGCAGAGGGCATCAATTTCTGGAAAGAGCTGCTCAAAGCCAGCCAAAGGGCGGGGAATATAGGCAAGGGTAAAACCGAGGGGAAGCTTGCGGAAGAGGATCTGTACGCCAAACTGGCCGGACAGCAGGCGTTGCGCATCCCAACCAAAGGCTGACTTTAATTGGCCCCATTCGGCCGTTTGCAAAATGTGCGTAGAGGGCTGGTTTTTAAGAAATTCCTGCCATTCTGCAAAAGAAGCGCGCGGCATGGCTAGACCACATCCGTCACATCGACCGGGGAGGGTGTGGCACGAATGGCTGAACCGGGCACAATTTCATCGAGTACGGTCACAATCTCATCCGGCTGGCTTGTGCCAACCAGATCTGAGAGGTGCTGCAGGTTGGCAGCCAGGGATTCAGACGAGATGAGATATTCGGCGGTTGAGCGGAAAATATCCGGATGGGCGGTCTGGTCATAGGTCTTGTCATCTTCCCAGAGCTCTTCACGTAATTTTTCGCCAGGGCGCACGCCGGTGAAGACAATCTCAATATCACGGCCCGGCTCGAGCCCGGAAAGACGGATGAGATCTTCAGCCAGGTCGAGGATGCGGACCTGTTTTCCCATGTTCAACAAAAAGGCTTCACCGCCGGTGCCCATGGCGGCGGCTTGCAAGACGAGGTGGACCGCTTCGGGAATGGTCATAAAAAAGCGGTACATATCGGGGTGGGTAATTTGCAAAGGGCCGCCTTTGGCGATCATACGCTTGAAAAGCGGTACGACTGAGCCGCGGCTACCCAAAACATTGCCAAAGCGCACAACTGAAAAGGATTTACCGGTACGCTGCGCAGCATCCAAAACGATCATTTCTGCCATGCGCTTGGTAGCGCCATAAACATTGGCAGGATGGACGGCTTTATCGGTGGAAATCAATACCAGACGATCCACGCCGCAACGGTCGGCGGTATCGACCACGTTTTTCGTGCCGAGCACGTTATTTGCGACAGCTTCTGCGACGTTGATCTGCATGAGCGGGACGTGCTTGTGGGCGGCGGCATGAAAGACGACCTGCGGGCGGTATTTTTCAAAAACAGCCTGCAAACGCACGGCGTCACGCACATCGGCGATGACGGGGATCAATTCCAGGGTGGGGTAATCCGCCTTCAGTTCGAGCAAGGCTTCGAAGATACTATTTTCGCCGTGCCCAAGCATGACCAGGCTGGCAGCATTCCAGCGCGCAATCTGGCGGCAGAGTTCGCGCCCGATGGAGCCGCCTGCACCGGTTACCAAAACGCGTTTGTTTTCCAGCACCTGGCCGATCAGTTCTTCATGGATACGCGCCGGTTCACGGCGGAGCAGGTCGGTAATTTCGACTTCGCGCAGGCGGCTGACACTGACCTTGCCGCCCAATAACTCATAAATGCCGGGCATGGTGCGGAAAGGGACGCCACGCTGACGGCAGATATTGGCAACAAGGCGCACGACCCTACCCGGCGCAGATGGGATGGCGATGATCACCTCGGCGACCTGGTGTTGATCGAGGGCTTTTGCCAGGTCGTTCAAGGTGCCGATGACGGGCACACCGAGAAGCGAATGGCGCTGCTTGGCCGGGTCATCATCCAGAAAGCCGATCGGTTCCAGGTTAATCTGGTGATTCTTCTGCATTTCCTTGACGACCAGGGCACCAGCATCACCAGCGCCGATAACAATGATCTTGCGGCTTTTGCCATTGCCGCGCGGGGCAGAAGATTCGGAGAGTATACGCAAACCGAAACGGGTACCGCCGACGAACAGGATGGATAGAAGCCAGTCAATGGCCAGAGCCGATTTAGAAAAGCCGGAACCGGTGACACCGAGCGAATATAAAATAAGAGCGACAAAAGAAACAATGGCCGAGGCGGTGGTAACCGCCACCGCAATCAGTTTGAGCTCATTGATGCTGGCATAAATCCACAGGCGGCGATACAGGCCAAATAAGTAGTAAACGGTGGGCTTGATGAGAAGCGACAGGCCAATGAGCCATAATCCGCTCTGGAGATAGTAGCGGACAAAATCTGGAGCGAACTCGAGGCGCAAAGCATAACTGCCCAATACTGAAACAATAATGAGCAAAAGGTCAATAAGCAGGACATAACGGTTACGTTGACGCAGGTTCATACAGTGGTTTTTTGGGGCAGGCAAAGTCTCAGGCCGCACGCATCCGATCGATAACAGATTTAAGCCCGTCAGCAAGGGATGTTTGGGCTTGAAAACCCAATAACTCGAAGGCTTTGGCAGGGCTGCCGGCAGAGCGGTAAATATCCCCGGCACGCGCAGGTGCGAATTGGGGAGCGGGCGCAGCAGGGAAAAAGTTCATTAGCTGCTCAATCAGGTCAATCAAACGAATTTCGGCGCCGGTGCAAACATTGAAGACCTGGCCGGGCGCTTGGGGGTGACGGGAGGCGGCCAGGTTGGCGCGCACGATATCACCGACATATACCAGGTCGCGGGTCTGAGCGCCATCGCCATAAATGGTGACGCCCTGGCCATCGAGCAAGCGGCGGATAAAGATGGGCACAGCCGCGGCGTACATACTATCTGGTCTCTGGCGCGGACCGTAGACATTAAAATAGCGCAGTGCGACCACATCCAGGCCAAAGGAGCGCGAATACATCTGGGCGTAGAGCTCGTTAACCCGCTTGGAAACCGCATAAGGGGAGAATGGATAAAGCGGGCTTTGCTCGTTGACAACCGACTGAGAGTCACCGTAGACGGCGGCAGAGGAAGCCAGTACCACGCGCTCAACGCGGGCTTTGCGAGCCGCTTCCAACAAAAATTCGGTGCCACGCTGGTTAATTTCGAAGCAGGGCAAAGGGTCTTGCATTGACTGCGGGACAGAAACAAAAGCGGCTTCATGAAAAACGACATCGATATCCCTGACGGCCTGAGAAAGGCAAGCTTGATCGCGCAGATCACCTTCCACAATTTCCACAGGCAGGCCGGTCAGGTTTTCTCTTTTGCCAGTGGAAAAATTATCGAACACACGCACAAAATCGCCCTGCTCCAGCAGGGCGTGGACGAGGTGTGAACCGATAAAACCGGCTCCGCCGGTAACGAGATAACGAGTCATAAATTATCGGCCCTTTCGACTGATAACGGTGCTGATGGTACGCAGAATGATGACGATATCCATGACAAGAGAACGATGTTTGATGTAATACAGGTCATATTCCAATTTAACAGCAGTGTCTTCGACTGTGGAGGCATAGCCATAATTGATCTGCGCCCAGCCGCTAATGCCTGGCTTTACGAGCAGCCTGGCGCGGTAAAAAGGGATCTCATGCTGGAAAGTGGCGACCCACTGCGCACGTTCAGCGCGGGGGCCAACAATACTCATTTCGCCACGCAAAACGTTCCAGAACTGCGGAATCTCATCAAGCCGGGTGACACGCATAAAGTTGCCCACGCGTGTAATGCGCGGGTCATTTTTACCGGCCATCTGGGGCTTGCCCTCGCTCTCGGCATCCTGGCGCATGGTGCGAAACTTAATGATCTTGAACTCACGACCGCCACGGCCCAAACGCTCCTGGCGGTAAAAGATGGGGAAGCCGCTATCAAAGAGAATGGCTATGGATAAAAACGGCAGTAAGATGAGTAGAAGTAACAAGCCAATAATTGAACCGATGATATCCAAAATGCGTTTGCCAATTTCAAAAAAGCTGCCTGAACGCGCTTCGTCGACAAAAGAACGGATGACCCAATCTGATTCGAGGTGATGGATGGGCACACGCCCAAGCAATTCCTCGTAGAGAGTGGGCATGCGGATGATCTCCAGACCGCGCTCCTGCACATCGAGCAGGGTCTGAAAGGTCTCGCCCTGCATTTCGCCGGTGATGGAGACAATAATATCGGTGATATTCATTTCATCGATTATACGAAGCAACTTATCACTGCCGGCGATAATGCGAAAACCCTCGATATCCTTGCCAATCTTCTCTGGATCATCATCGATAAAGGCCACAAGATTGAAAGGGGCCGGATTGATGGTTTTATAAATTTCGGCCAGGGTACGGCCGTTGCCGCCCGCACCAATCACAAGAACGCGGCGAACAGAGCCTTGTGAACGATATAAAGTGATATACAACCAGCGCCAGAGCAATGTCAATATGGAGGCAAGAATGATGAATACGGCAATGGCACGGCGATTGATACGCATGGGCTCTGAAGACGCAAAATAAATCAACAGATAGGGCACACCCGCGATCAAAGCAGCCAGGATGACTGCGCGCACGGTACGTACCCAGTTTGCGGCACGGTGTAAATCATATATTTCAATTAACAATAACATCCAGATAAAGGGGAGCAGGTAATACCAGAAGTCTACGCGCAGGCGGAAAAACTGAGGCGAGAACTTCAGGGTACTATCCCCAGTGGACCAGATATAAATGCCGAGCACCAGGGCTGTGGATGACATAAATAAATCACCTAAAATAAGCAAAGCCCGTTGTTCCCCTGGACGCAAGCGCCAGGTTTTTTTTGTTGTATCAGATGTCATCAGTTCTCTATTCCACTCTTTAAAAAAATACTCGATATAAAACCGCTTCCCCAGGCCAGGTGCATGACTGCAATGGCGAGCGGCAAACCCAGGATCAGAAAATATTCGTGGCGCTTAAGCGCCGCTTGAAGACCTGCCAGGGCGAGAGCTCCGAAATAACAGAGAAGTTCAAACCCGATCAGCCAGATAAATACCGGATAAAACAGCGACAGCAGACATGCGGCAAGGAGGCTGATCAAAAATGTTGGCGGCAGAGCCTGACGCCAACGCAGGGTGCCAGGGTAACGCTGGAGCATTTTCAGCTTCCAGAAGCCGTAGCGGAAGTATTGTTTTGCCAGGGCAGCAAGGTCAGAACGGGCAAAATAAACCGAGCGAATGGCCGGGTCGAGCCAGACTATGCCACCAGCGAGACGGATGCGGGTATTGAACTCATAATCTTCATTGGCGAGCAGGCTCTGATCGTAAGTGCCAATTTTACCAATAAGACTGCGGCGGTAGGCCCCAAAAGGAACCGTATCGACCTGCGCGGCCTGTGTGGTGTGGCGATAGAGGGCGTCGCCAACCCCGAGCGGATGGGCAGCCGCAACAGCAATCGCCGCGGCCATGCGGGTGCGCGCGCCGGGTTCAATTTCCCAAACGCCGCCGACATTTTCACCTTTTCCGGCTTCGAGGGCGGCGACTGAGCGGGCGATGTATTCGGTGTGCGGCCCGGAATGCGCATCCAGGCGCAGAATTATCTCACCGGAAGAGGTGGCAATCGCCAGATTGAGAGCCGCGGGGATTGTGCGAAGCGGGTTATGTACCACCTGCAAACGCAAATCCGGGTGATCCTGCTGGAAAGCCGCAATTGCGCGGTGTGTGCCATCGGTGGATAACCCATCTGCTATGGTGACATCCAGTAAATTGCGCGGGTAGGTTTGCGCAAATATCGCATCCAATAAAAAGAGGATGTGCTTTTGTTCATTAAAGCAGGGGACGATGATTGAGACGGTTGGGGGCATGGATTAAAAAGGTGCAATTCACAGGCTGCCAAAACAGCGGTGTATATGCAATCTCACTTTTTACGCTGAACAAGGGTTGATGCGTCTGGATTGACAACTGGAAGTGAAACGACAAACTCACTGCCCTGCCCCAGCGCACTCTTTGCACTTATTTTACCACCATGCGCGTGAACGATTTCACAGACGATGGCGAGGCCCAACCCGGCGCCATGTTTCTTGCCGCCCTGACGCGAGATATCTGCCTGGTAAAAGCGGTCATAAATGCGCGGCAAAGCTTCGGCGGGAATTCCGATACCGGTATCGGTTACTCTCACTTCGGCTGCAGCGCCGATGCTGGCGGCGGAGACGGATACATGGCCGCCGACAGGTGTAAATTTGATGGCATTATCGATCAGGTTATTAAATACCTGGGCAAGGCGGTCACCATCCCCGGTTATGTTTAATTGCGGGGGAAGCTGAACTTCCAACTGGACGCCCGCGCTGCGCGCCTGGGGGGCAAAACGCTGAACAGCCGCGTTGAGTAAGCCCGGTAAGTCTACCTGAGCACGCTGTAGATCAGCAATCCCGCCATCGAGGCGCGCAAGATCGAGCAAATCGAGCACCATGTGGTGCATGCGGTTGGTCTCGTCAAAAATCACCTGGGCGGCCTGTTTCTGGTCTTCAGGATTGGCGGCAGTGCCATCCAACAGTGCCTGTGAAAAGCCCTGGATGGATGTGAGCGGTGTTTTTAACTCATGGGAAACATCGGCTACAAAATCACGCTGCGCTTTTTGACTGGCATGAACGCGCGTGGTCATCTGGTTAAAAGCGCCTACGAGTTCCCTGACTTCCTGAGGGCCCTGCAAAGTGAGCGGGTGCGCATCGGAACCGGAAAAACCCTGGACGGCATTGACCACGTGCTGCAGGGGGTCGGCCACCCATCTTGCCATCGAGTAAGCGATCAAGAGGGCGAGTAAGAAGGCCAGCGCGCCGCCCCAGCCAAGGGGCGGCATCAGTTCATCGGTCAGGATATTCCAAAAAGAGACTTTGGGGCGAGGCACCGCGCTGACGAAAATATTGCCATTGTTCAATTTGCGCAGGACGAACAACCAGGGCTTGCCTTGAACATCCAAAGCAGTCTGATTTAGCTTTAGCTGCCGAAAAAAAGGTTTTGTTTGCAGGTCTGGGGCCGACCCGGCGCGTGAATCGGCGATGACTTTGCGGTTGGGGGTGATGACCAACAAGCGCACATCCAACCTGGCGTCTTGAGAGGCTAACTGGGTCTGCAAACGATTGTGAGGCAGATCTGCCCAGGCAGACTGGTTGGAGAGCAGCTCGGATGCCACCACCACGAGGCGCAGGCGGGTCTGGCGATAGACGAGGGGGTTATCGAACAGGTAGACGACAAAAACGACTGCTACGACCAGCAGGGCAGTCACAATCGTGATGGCATAGGTCAGCCAGAGGCGTGAGCGCAGGGAAGTAAACATCACGAACTCAATTTATAACCAACACCTGTGACGGTTTCGATTTTGACCGCGCTGTGGGCCAGGTATTTGCGCAACTGGGCAATATGCACATCGACCGTGCGGGTCTGGATATAAAAATCGAAGCCCCAGGCTTTTTCCAGCAACTGTTCGCGGGTAAAGACACGCCCGGGCTGAGAGGCCAGGCAATAGAGCAAATCAAATTCCTGAGTTCGCAGGGAGATCTGATTGCCATTGAGGGTGACTTCGCGGCGAACCGGGTCCATACTCAGGTCACTAAAACGCAGCGGGGCATCACCTGTCAATGGCGGGCGATCTGTACGCCTGAGGATCGCTTTAGCCCGCGCGAGTAATTCACGCGGGTTAAAGGGTTTGGTGAGGTAATCATCCGCGCCCAGTTCAAGGCCTAGAATTTTGTCGATATCTTCATCGCGGGCGGTCAACATGATGATGGGAACCTGGTTCCCGGCATTTCTGAGGCGGCGGCAGACTTCGAAGCCATCCAGGCCGGGCAGCATGACATCGAGCACTACGAGGGCAGGATGGAGCCGTTCAACCGCTTCCAGAGCGGCGGAACCCGTGGCAGCCGACTCGGTACGAAAACCATCCCGCTCGAAATACATTTTTGCGAGCGAAATGATGGATGGTTCGTCGTCGACCAGCAGGACTGTTTCCACGTTATTTCAGAGCAATCGCTTCAATTTCAACAATCCCGCCCTTGGGCAGGCCAGCAACGGCGATGGTGGAACGCGCAGGGGGGTTGGATGAGAAGAATTCGGCGTAAATGGTGTTCATTTTGGGGAAATCAGCCATGTCGCGCAAGAAAACAGTGGTTTTTACAACTTTATCGAGGCTCGACCCGGCGGCTTCGAGTACGTTTTTTAGGTTGGTCAGGACCTGGCGGGTTTGGGCTTCGAGGTCTGCGTTGACCAGGTCACCGGTGGCGGGGTCGATGCCGGTCTGCCCGGCGCAAAAGATAAAACCAGCGCTTTCAATTGCGACGGAATACGGGCCAATTGCTTTGGGGGCTTTTTCGGCGTGGATTACTTTTTTCTCAAAGCTGCTCATGAGTACCTTCTTCTTTTGGATTGAGTTTACTGAGTAATGAAGCAGGCGAGCAGCGGGCTCGTCTGTTTATAGATCAAACTGACAAATAGCAGTATACAATAAAAAGCCTTCCTCAAAATCACGGATTTTGAGGAAGGTGAGGCGTTTTGAAAAAATATGTTTTCAGGTAGGCAGTTTTGTTGAAGTTTGAGGATAGTCAGGCACGCATAAATTTATGCGGGGCTTATTTGGCAAGGGTTACGCTGATGTCTGTGCCGCCGCCGGAGGAAGGGGTGAAAGTGATATCGACAGGGATTGTTTTTGAATCACCACAGGCGACTGTCCAACGTTCTTTCCAGACTCCGTTGGCATCCGGTTTTTCAAGCACTTCGATGGTGGTGTCTTTGGCGGTTGGGACGGAGCAACCGGACATGGCGACGGTAAGAAGGGAATAGGTCCAGGCCTGGGTGCGCAGGATGTCATCGCCCAGCCCGCCCTGAGGTACTGTGTCGGAGGGGATGTTCAGGTTCAGGGGCGGTTGGGTTGCATTTGGGGAGCCCGGTTCAGAGGTTGCATCGAATGAGGGTGGTTCCAGTGTCAAATCTTGGAGGCTGGGAATTTCATTTGGCAGCGCGGTAAGCTGTTCATTGAGGGAAGAATAGATATCAGAAACTGAGGATTGTGCTTTATAGTAAATTGCTGCGCCTCCGCCAACCAGGATACAGCAGCAGCACAATAAAACGGCGACCACTATAGCAATGATGAGCCCGGTGTTTGACTTTTTGGGCTGAGAAACGGGCATGCCTTGCATGTTGGGATTTTCCATAATTCATTTCTCCTAAGAATTTTTTTCAAAAGACAATGCACAACAGACAAGTAATATCATACAACGCTACTGAAAAATTTCAATCCCCCACTTTGGGCCTAATTCATCTGATTTGGGCTAACCAGCGGATGGATTGATGACAGGAACCATCAGCGCAAGGGTCACAATCACACAACAGCAGCAAAACAATAAGATCAACAAGGCAATCCCTATGTAGACGAGCGGCTTATTTTTGGGAAGTTCCAGCATTTCCATAGATCCGTCCTTTAAATCAGGTTAATGGCGCGAATAATGAATGAGCGCACTGCAAAAACCTTTCACCACAGAGTTCGCGGAGCGCGCAGAGATTAATAATGCATGAAACGTATAACAATAAAAAACAGGACGGGCGTAAAAGGCCCGTCCTGCAGTGTTCATCAATTTATCTATCGTTCAAAGCTGCGACGCCTGGCAGTTCCTTGCCTTCGAGAAATTCAAGGGAGGCTCCACCACCGGTTGAAACATGCGTCATCTGTTTGGCAAGGCCGGCTTTTTTGACTGCGCTGGCGCTATCGCCACCACCGATGACTGTGACGGCACCTGATTCGGCCAGCATTTTCGCCAGGGCAAAGGTACCTACGGCAAATTTGGGGAACTCAAAGACGCCGACGGGACCGTTCCAGACGATCAGTTTGGCGGCAGCCAGGGTTTGCTTGTAGAGCTCGAGGGTTTTGGGGCCTACATCGAGCATGCGCCAGCCAGCGGGGATATTTTTAACATCCACGACCTGGCTGTTGGCCTCGGCGTCGAATTTATCGGCGATGACGGCATCGACGGGCAGAACCAGTTTATCAGCAACCCTGGAGAGGATGCCTTTGGCAGTTTCGATGCTGACGCTTTCCACGAGGCTGTCTTGCATGTTGATGCCGCTGGCGGCCAGGAAAGTATTGGCCATGCCGCCGCCAATGATAAGTTTGTCGCATTTGGCAAGCAGCGTTTCAACCACCTGGATTTTGTCGCTGATCTTGGCGCCGCCTAAGATGGCGATATAGGGATGTTCGGGGTTGCCGACGGCACGTCCCAGATATTCCAGTTCCTGTTCCATTAAGAAACCAGAGACAGCCGGAAGGTAACGGGCAATGCCTTCGGTGGATGAATGGGCGCGATGCGCGGAGCCAAAAGCATCATTAACATAGACATCGCCGAGTTTTGCCATCTGCTGGGCCAGGTCGAGGTCATTTTTCTCTTCGCCAGCGTGGAAGCGGGTATTTTCGAGCATGAGGACATCGCCGGGTTTGAGGGCGGCTGCCAACTTTTCAACTTCCGGCCCGACGCAGTCTTGCGCCATGGCAACCGGCTTGCCCAGAAGGCTGGCGAGCACGTCCGCGGCAGCTTTGAGGCTGAATTCGGCATCAAAACCACCCTTGGGACGGCCCAGATGGCTCATGAGCATTAAGGAGGCGCCGTGTTCCAACACGTATTTAATGGTTGGCAAAGCGGCTTTAATGCGCTTGTCATCTGTCACTACGCCCTTATCCATCGGGACGTTGAAATCCACGCGCATGATGACGCGTTTGCCCTTGAGATCGATATCTTTTACTGTTTTCTTGTTCATTGTAGACTCCTCAAAATAGAAACAGGTAGACCAGGGCACCGATTTGGGCGGTTAATGGTCTACCTGTCTGCATGTTAACCAGCTTTACAGGCTCTTGGCCATCAATGCGGCCAGGTCGGCGGTGCGGCAGGAATAGCCCCATTCATTGTCGTACCAGGTAACAACTTTGATAAAGTTGCTCTTATCCTTGCCGAGCACCGAGGTGAAAGGCAGGTCGATAGAAGAGGAGTGCTCATCGCCCTTGTAATCAATTGAGACCAGGGGTTCGTCGATGGCAGCCAGAATACCCTTGAAGCGAGGCAGTTTGGCGGCATCGCGGAAGGCCTGGCGCAGTTCTTCAGTGGTGGTTTCGCCTTCGAGTTCAGCGGTGAAATCCACTACAGAGACCGTGGGGGTTGGGACGCGCAGAGCATAGCCATCGAACTTGCCCTTAAGATCGGGGATGACGAGGGAAATGGCCTTGGCGGCGCCGGTGGTGGTGGGGATGATGCTGACGGCAGCAGCGCGGGCGCGGCGCAGGTCAGAATGCGGCATATCCAGGATTTTCTGGTCATTGGTATAGGAATGAACAGTGGTCATGAAGGCGCGTTTGATGGTCCATTTGTCATGGACAACCTTGGCGGCGGGCGCAAGGCAGTTTGTGGTGCAGGAAGCATTAGAAACAACATGGTGTTTGGCGGGGTCATACTTTTCTTCGTTGACACCGAGCACGACGGTCAGGTCTTCACCTTCGGCAGGGGACGAAATGATGACTTTGCGGGCGCCGCCCTTGGTGATGTGGTTCTCAGCACCTTTGACGACTTTGCCCTTCTTGTTGACGCCGTCTGACTTGACGGTGAAGATGCCGGTGGACTCGATCACGATATCGATGCCGAGGCTGCCCCAGGCAATGTTGGCCGGGTCAGTTTCTTTGAAGACTTTGACGGTTTTGCCATCGACGATCAAGGCATCTCCGGCTACTTCGACGGTGCCGTCAAAACGGCCGTAGTTCGAGTCGTACTTGAGCAAATGTGCCATGGTAGCCACATCACCGATATCGTTGAAAGCTACAACTTCGAGTTCTTCAGGGTAACGATCGCGGATCGCCTTGAGAACCTGACGTCCGATGCGGCCAAAGCCATTAATACCAACTTTGATTGTCATAATAAACCTCCTCAGGTTTTGATTGTGAATTTTTACACAATTAGATATTTTACCACAGCCAGTGTGCCTGGCAAGGAATTCCGACCATTGATTTGGATCGGTTTTGAATAGGCTTGATTCAGCCTCAGGCACTCAGCGGACCGGTTCTTTCTGCCAATAAATCCATTAATGTTTGCGCTAATTTACCAGAGTCGTGGCGCCACGGATGTTGGATGTCCAATAAATCAGCCGCATGAACCGGATAAACTGATCTATTCTCACCAATATTAACCCATTCTACCCCATTTGGTAATACGCCATCCTGGCGATTATTGCACAAAACCAGATCAAATAAGCGATCATGGATATGGTCATCAATGACTGAGATGTGCTCGTCCAGTCCATACGAACTGGTTTCTCCGGGCTGGGTGGCTACATTAACTACATATACTTTTAACGCCCGGCTGGCGTGCAGCGCTGCCAGTAGATCAGGAACCAGCAAATTGGGTAAGATGCTGGTATAGAGACTTCCCGGGCCGATAACGAGCAGATCGGCTGAAAGAATGGCCTGGATGGCGGGCGGGAAGGCAGATGGATTGTTTGGTTCGAGGTAGACGCGCCTGACTCTGCCTGTCGCCTCAGGAATATTGCTCTCGCCTATTACGCGAACCCGGTTCACAATGTTGGGAACCTGCACATCCGCGACAAGTCTAACATCGAGCAGGGTGGCTGGAAGGACGCGACCATGCACAGAAAGCACGCGTCCAGATTCGGCAACGGCTTCTTCGAAACTACCGGTGACATCTGCCAGCGCAGAAATAAACAGGTTGCCAAAAGAGTGCCCGCCCAGACCAGAGTCATCTGAAAAACGATATTGGAATAACTGCGCCAGCAAAGCTTCGTCGTTGGAAAGTGCGGCGAGGCAATTGCGGATATCACCAGGGGGTAAAATTCCAAGGGTCTGGCGCAATTTTCCTGAGGAGCCGCCGTCATCCGCGACGGTGACGATGGCGGTGAGGTTATAGGTATGATCCTTGAGGCCGCGCAGCAGGGTAGCCATGCCGTGCCCGCCCCCCATGACCACCACCCGCGGGCCTTTTTCGCGCCGGCGAAAATCGGCAATTTGGTCGACAAGGCGGCGGTCTTTACGCAAGAATGGATTGAGCAAAGCGCGATTCAATCCCCAGAGCCCCCAAATCACCAGGCCCACGCCAATACTCAAAAAGATAAAGACGCGCAAAGGGCGGGGAAAAAAGCGTAAACTGGCCACATCCAAGAAAGAAATCAGCTGGCCTTCGGGCATGGTGCGGTAAATATCGAGCAAGAAATAGGCAACCCCGACACCGAGCAGCGTAATGCCGGCCAATAAAATTCCGAACCAACGTTTGACGCCCAGACCGGGCACAAACCATTGGAGCAGGCTGCGTGCTTCGCGTTTGAAGGTGTGGAACAGATTGCCAGATGGCTTCATAAAGTGATAATAGCAGTCTTCAAAGTATCCGTCAACGGCAAATATCCGTCAAATATCCGCCCAGAAGGTGCGTTTCGTCACATTTTGCTAACACGGGCTTTACGATATAATTACAATATGTCCATCATTATTGCGGTTGATATCGGCGGAACCCAGATTCGCGCAGCTGCTTACAGACGCGGCAACCTGGAACCTGTGCAGGTTCAGCGCAGCCCAACCCAAGGGGCAGGTGCGCCTTTTGAACGGATGTGCACGTTGATCCAAGCCATCTGGCCTGAAAATATGACGGTGGAAAAGATCGTGGTGGCGCTGCCAGGCCCAGTCAACCCGGAGTCAGGCGTTGTTTTCTCCGCGCCAAACATCTCTGGCTGGGAAAACTTTGCAATTGGGCCTGAACTGGAAAAGCGGTTTGGGGTCAGGGCCAAAATTGGTAACGATGCCAACCTGGCTGCGCTGGGAGAATGGCGGTTTGGCGCAGGGCAGGGACACCATCACGTGCTGTATTTCACCATCAGCACCGGCATCGGAGGAGGCGTCATCTGTGACGACCGGCTTTTGCTGGGCAGCCGCGGCCTGGCGACCGAGGTGGGTCATATCAGTGTGATGCCAGACGGCCGATTATGCGGATGCGGACAGCGCGGACACCTGGAGACCTTTTGCAGCGGACCAGCGATTGCGCGGTATGCGGGCGAACAGGTGGCGAGCGGAGTTGCATCCAGCATGGGCAGCATTGGAAAAATTACAGCCCGGGATGTCTCTGAAGCCGCCAACAATGGCGATGCGCTTGCGATTGAAGCGCTTGCGCAGGCGGGCACGTTGTTTGGACAGGCCCTGGCGACATTTTTGCACCTGTTCAATCCGTCGATCGTGATCATCGGGGGTGGCGTTTCCTTCAGCGGAAAGTTCTTATTTGACCCGATCCGGGAATCGCTGGCAAAGCACCTTATGGATCCTTCGTACCTTAAAGACCTGGTGATCACCAATGCGGCGCTGGGTGATGAGGCAGGGCTGATGGGCGCATTGGCGCTGGGGCTGCTGCCCGACAACTGACGAAGCGCCTGCCTCCCCCAGGCTGTAATTTAATTTACGGGGAGACATAGTGGAAATGTGCTTTTTGATAAGATTTGCAATGATCGAAAAGCACGGCAACGCTCCCAGCCCCTATTGAGTTTATTTTCTGGCGCGACCCAGCCCTGGTAAAACGCCGTTTACGAACCCATTTTTTCATTCACACACAAGGAGTACTCCCATGGAACCGATGAACTTACCTGGGCCTAAAGCCCATGCGCTGGTCAAGCGCGATTCCGCTGTCATATCACCTTCTTACCCGCGCGATTACCCGTTTGCGATGGATCACGGCAAGGGTTCCTGGCTGTGGGATGTGGATGGTAATAAATTTCTGGATTTTATGGCCGGGATCGCGGTTAACTCGACCGGTCACTCGCACCCCGAGGTGGTCAAGGCGATCCAGGAACAGGCGGAGAAATTTATCCATATCTCATCCGATTTTTATCATTACAGCATGGTGGAACTGGCAGAGAAGTTGAATGAGATCGCCCCGATACAGGAAGAGGCTGTTTCATTTTTGACCAATTCGGGCACAGAAGCCGTAGAGACTGCGCTCAAACTGGCCCGCTACCATTCGGGGCGAACCAATTTTATTGGTTTCACAGGCGCCTTCCACGGACGCACGATGGGCGCAGTAACCATGACGGCGAGCAAATCCGCGTATCACAGCGGCTTTTACCCGCTGATGAACGGGGTGGTACACGCGCCATTCCCCAATCCTTACCGTCCGATCCTGGAACGATACCCCGGCGAAGATTACGGCGAAACAGTGGTGCGCTATATCGATGAACAAATTTTCAGACAAATCGTACCGGCTGATGAAGTGGCGGGTATTCTGGTTGAACCGATCCAGGGCGAGGGCGGTTATATTGTGCCACCGGAAGGCTTCTTCCCGGCGTTGCGAAAACTGTGTGATAAGCATGGGATTTTGCTGATCGCTGATGAAGTGCAGAGCGGTATGGGCCGGACTGGCAAATGGTGGGCGATTGAAAACTTTGGCGTGGAGCCGGATATTTTCACGACCGCAAAGGGCATTGCGAGCGGCATGCCGCTGGGCGCCTGTGTGGCCCGGCATGATGTGATGGACTGGGGTCGCGGAGCGCATGGAAATACCTATGGCGGCAACCCGATATCCTGCGTGGCGGCTCTGAAAACCATTGAACTTATTGAGCGCAAGTACATGAAGAACGCGGCTGAATTAGGTCAATATGCCCTGGATGCGCTGGCTGAAATTGCGGCCCGGCACCCTTCCATCGGACAGGTGCGCGGGATTGGTATGATGATTGGCGTGGAATTTGTGAAAGATCATAAGAGCAAGGAAGCGGCTGAAAAGCTGCGTGACATGGTGGTGCACAAGGCTTTTGAACGCGGCTTGCTGCTGCTGGGCTGCGCCAAGTCTGTGATCCGAATTGCGCCGCCGCTCAGTATGAGCAAGTCCGAAATGGATGAGGGTCTGGCTGTATTTGAAGAGGCGCTGACGGTGGCTGAAAAAGAAGTGATAGAGGAATAAAACACGCATGCAACCTGTCCCGCACGAAGTATTTGTGGGGCAGGCTGCCGGTGGTATGAATGTTAGAAATCCGCCGATCTGGTAGACAGAGAAGGGCGGATTTTTATTTGGTGAGCAGCAAGATCAAATTTTGGCCAGCGCGCGGCCCGCCAGCCAGCCGGTGGTCCAGGCGTTTTGGAAATTGAAGCCGCCGGTCAGCCCGTCGATATCCAGGACTTCACCGGCAAAGTATAAGCCGGGGATGAAGCGGCTTTGCATGGTTTTGAAATCAATTTCATCCAGGCGAACGCCACCGCAGGTGACAAATTCGTCTTTGAAGATACCCTTGCCTTCGATGCGATAGCGGCCGGCGGTCAATTCTTCGGCCAAGCGGCGCAGTGAAGGTTTCGAGACATCTGCCCAGTTTTGATTTTCTGAAATGTCGGAGGCCTCACATAACTTTTTCCATAAACGAGTGGAGATTTGAGAAAAGACGGCATGAGCCGATGGTTTTTTGCGGCTGTTCTCGGGGTTGGTTCGTTCTTTGAGAAGTTCTTCAAAAGCCTTTTCGGTTGAAAGCGGGTGCAGCCAGTTAACCGACAACCCGGCCTGATAATCGTGTTCAAAAAGCCAGCGCGCACCCCAGGCTGAAAGTTTGAGGGCAGCGGGTCCGCTAAGCCCCCAGTGTGTTATGAGCAACGGACCAGTTTGCAGCGGGATAGAAACTTTTTCGGTTTTTGGATCTGGAAGCAGGCGCAGACCTGCGAGGGGCACGGAAATTCCCGCGAGTTCAGCAAGGCGTGTATCGGTAACTTTGAAGGTAAAAAGAGACGGCACGGGTGGTTGGATGCCGTGCCCAAAACTGGTGATGAGGCTGTGACAAAAGGCTTCACTGCCACTGGCAAAAAGAATGGAACGGGTGGATAGAACCTGTTCGCGTTGCAGTCCGTCGCGGCGCAGCCTGACATGAAAACGGGGAGCGTTTTCAGCGCGATCTGTGAGGCGCTGAACATCCATTAAGCTGGCCTGGTTCCAAATTTCGACGCCTGCCTGTGAGGCAGCCAGTTCCAGACAGTCGACAATTGTTTTGGAAGAATTGGTGAGAGGAAACATGCGCCCGTCTTCTTCGGTCTTCAGGACAACACCGCGCTGTTCAAACCATGCGACCGTATCGCGGGGCTGAAAACGGCTAAAAGCACCGCGCAGTTCAGCCGCGCCGCGCGGATAGTAGGTGACCAGCTTTGCGGGTTCAAAGCAGGCGTGGGTCACGTTGCAGCGCTCCCCGCCGGAGATGATCACCTTGCCGAGCGATCTACGCGCGCGTTCGATGACCAGAACGCGCTGCGGTTTGCCCAACTCAACAGCCAGTTCGGCACAGCGGATGGCGGCGAAATAGCCCGCCGGGCCACCGCCGACCACGATTACATCCCAATTTTGTTCTGCTTCAATCTGTGCCATAGTTCACCTCTGCGCGCGGGAATCTGTCCGTTGATGTTTATATGATACCCGCAAAACGAAAACATATCATCTTCCAATGCTGCGTTAACACTTTGCAAATCTGCCAGATGATAAAATAACGGGGTAAGAATAAATTTCTGCTCGCCATGCTTTAGCAGAAGATGGAAACCCCAAACCATGCTGCCCGATTTCCGAGTTCGACAACGCGATTACCTGCTTGAAATTTCCCGGGCGATCACCCAGGAACTTGACCTGCAAAAACTGTTGAAACGCATCCTGCGCATTTCCATTGAAATGCTGGCGGGTCAGGCGGGTTTGATCGCGTTAAAAGACGCCAATTCCTGGCATGTTACCGCAGCTCACGGTATTCCGGCGGCTTTTTTGCGCCACCTGGAACCGATGCTGGCTGAGGGAAGCGTGGTGGAACTGGATCTGGATGAACTCAACCGTTTGCTTAAAGAGCTGACTTATACTACCAGCCAGGGATTGCTGACCGGCACAGCCCTGCCTTTGACGGCCCACAGCCAGGTGATCGGGGTAATTTTTATTTTCCGTTCGTACACTGAAAATTTTTCGTCAAACGATCAGCAACTTTTGCAGTCTTTTGCAGACCAGGCAGCGATCGCGGTTTTTAATGCGCGGTTGTACAGCCAGGTGATCCTGGAGAAACAACGCCTGGATGCCTTGATCGACAGCGCGGCAGACGGCATCTTAATTCTGAATGCAGATCACAGCGTTGAGCGCGTGAATGATGCTTTTGAACGTATCTGTGGGCAGACGGATGAACAGGTGCGCGGCAAGAAACATGATGAAGTGATCCTGTGGGTACGCAAACCTGATGGAATGACGCTGGAACAGGCGGAAGCCAGCGGTTGGCCGTTGACGACAAATGCTCATCTGTACGTGGAAGGTGATTTGAAACGATCTGAGCCACCGAATGTGCCGGTGGGGATTACTTACGCGCCGCTGTTAAGCCCGGCCGGGCGGGTACGGAACATTATCGTGACCGTGCGCGACATCACGAACTTCCGGAATGCTGACCAGATGAAGGCCACGTTTATTTCGATTGTCAGCCATGAACTCAAGACCCCGGTGGCGTTGATCAAGGGGTATGCATCCACATTGCGGCGGGATGATGCGCGGTGGGATAAGCACGTCATCCAGGACAGCCTGGCAGTCATTGAAGACGAAGCCGACCGGCTAACTCACATGATTGAAGACCTGCTGGATGCTTCCAGACTGCAGGCGGGCGGGTTGAGTCTACAGCCAACGGATATTTCGATGCCAGTCATCACGCAACATATGATTGACCGATTTCAGAGCCAGACCAAGAAAAATAAACTGGTGCTTGATTTCCCGGCCAATTTTCCCGTCATTGTGGGTGATGAGACGCGCATTGAGCAGGTGTTGAGCAACCTGATTTCGAACGCGATTAAATACTCGCCCAAAGGCGAGATCCGGATTAGCGGTGATGTGCGACCGGAACGGGTGATCATTTCTGTGCACGATGAAGGGCCGGGGATTGATCCACAGGATATGCCGCATATTTTTGATCGTTTTTACCGGTCGGATACAGCTGTTCGTAAAACAAAAGGCGCTGGACTGGGCTTATACCTGGCGCGCGCAATTGTGGAGGCTCACGGCGGGCGCATCTGGATCGATGCTCAGCAAGGTGCGGGCGCACATATTTGTTTTTCACTGCCAAGATAGACTTTCAGGGTAAAATAGAGCCCTGTTGCCAAACCAATCCAATTTAAGAATCGGAAATCCTATGCCCCAGACTCAAATCTCCTGTCCCCGCTGTCGTCAGATGATCCCGGCCCAGGTCGAGCAGCTGTTCGATGTAACTGCCGACCCGGCTGCCAAACAGCGCCTGATCGGGCGCGTCTCCAATTATGCGCGCTGTTCGTTCTGCGGGTTTGAAGGCCCGCTCTCCACGCCCATTGTGTATCATGACAATGAAAAAGAACTGTTGCTAACCCACTTTCCGTCTGAATTGGGGATGCCGGTTAACCAGCAGGAAAAAATGGTTGGGCCGCTGATCACACAGGTGATGAACCGATTGCCCGCTGAAAAAAGAAAAGGGTACCTGCTGCGCCCGCAGAGCTTCCTGACTTTCCAGAGCATGATTGAAAAAATCCTGGAAAAAGACGGTGTAACCAAGGAAATGCTGGACGAACAGCAAAAACGTCTCAACCTGATCCAGCGGCTGATGCAAGCCACCACACCTGAGCAGCGCACTGAAATCATCACACTGGAAGCGGCGCAACTGGATGAGACTTTTTTTGCCCTGTTTAACCGCCTGGCCGAAGCTGCGGCAGCTTCCGGGCAGCCACAAACCGCGCAGGCAATGGCTATGCTGCAAGAAGAGCTGCTGGCTAATTCTGAATATGGCAAAAAACTGCAGGTGCAGATGGGCGAATTGGAAGCCGCAGTTAAAACTCTTCAGGATGCTGGGAAGGGATTGACGCGCGAAAAACTGCTGGAAATTTTTCTGGCAGCCCCTAACGATGCACGCTTGCAGGCGCTGGTAAGCCTGACCCGCAACGGTCTGGATTATTCCTTCTTCCAGATTGTGACCGAGCGGATGGATAAATTATCAGGAGATGAGCGCATGCAGTTGGAAACGCTGCGGGAAAAATTGCTGGAAATTACCAACCAGATCGACAAAGCGGTTGAAGAACAGATGAAACAGGCGGATGCGATGATCGAGTCGCTGCTGGCGGCGCCGGATGTGGCGCAGGCTACTGCTCAAAACATCGCCAACTTCCAGAATGAGGTAGTTGTGCAAGTTCTGGAGACCAAACTGCGCGATGCGCAAACCAAGAATGATGCTGGTCGCATGCAAAAGCTGCAACAAGTTGTGGGTGTGCTGCAGCAGGCCAACACCCCGCCTGAATTGGAGTTGATCAATGAACTGGTGGATGCGGCGGGAGATGACCTTTCGCTGGCGCAGGCTTTAACTGCGCATGAGTCTGAGTTGAGCGAAGAGCTGTCTGGCATGGTGGCGACATTGATGCAGCAGGTGGAACAGCAAGGCGGGCAGGATCCCAATTCTGGCGAAATTCTGAAGCGGCTGGAAAAAATATACAGGGCGATTTTGAAACGCTCGATGGCGAAAAATTTGGGAAAGTAAGACAGCGTAAAACAAGAACCGTCTACGAGAGAATATCGTGGGCGGTTTTATTTTAAGGGGAGTAATAGTTAGTCAGTGGTGGGGTTTTCCAGCATCATGCCGTGGCCGCGGACGGTGACGATGTAGCTGTAATCCGGGTCTATGGAGGTGAGCCGGTCACGCAGGCGGCGGATAAGGGCATCGAGGGCCTGGTCAGTCACTCCGGCGGATTGTTCATCACCCCAGACCGCTGAAACCAGTTCCTGGCGGGTTACCACTTTGCCGACATTCTGGTAAAGCACCCATAAAAGCTGAAATTGCTGCGCAGAAAGCGGCGGGTTCATTTGTTTCTGGTTGACCCAGACCTGGCGGGCACGCATATCCAACATTAAGCGACTGCCGCGCATGGGTTCGGAATCGAGTGGCATGGTGGCATCAGAACTGAGGAATTGGAATTCCTGCGCGACGGCGATTTGCAATGTGTCGCCATCCTGCAAAACAACCTGTCCTGAAAGCAGATTGCCGTTATAGTGGGTGCCGTTTTTGCTGCCCAGATCTTCGAGAACGACACCCTTGGAGCCAGGGGTGAGGCGCGCATGATAGCGAGAGACCTGACGATCTGGAATGACAACGTCGCAGCCCGATTCACGTCCCATGACCAGGGGACGATCCAGAGGCCAACGTTCTCCTTTGAGCGGGCCGTTTATTGCTACCAGAATGGGGGCATCTTTTTCGTTCATAGACATTTTGAACATCAACAATCGAACCTAACATTTTAGTATGGCGGTTGTTTTGTTAATGCGCACGCTCTCCTGTACGTTATAATATAGCAGAAAATTGCTGTTCTGTGCAAAAAACGCCGAAATTTATCTTTGCACAGTTCTTCCCTAAAAAAGGCCGGAACGTCCTAACGCTGGCTGATTTTTATTTGTGTAAATGGCAGCCAGTGAAGCACCCGGTAAAGTAGGAGAGAGAGTCAAATGCCAATCCCGCTTAAAGCGGGGGAGGTCCTGCGCGAACGCTATCGCGTCTTTGAACGTATTGGTCAGGGTGGGATGGGAAACATCTACCTGGCGGATGATATGCGTCTTGAAGGGCGTAAGTGTGCGCTTAAGGAGGTCGAACACGACCGCAACCTCCCGGAAAAGGTTTTGCGCGAAGCCCGCGATCAATTTCTACGCGAGGCGACTGTACTTGCACGCCTGGATCACCCGAACCTGCCAAAAGTTTCTGACTTCTTCTCGATGGGTGAGAAAGATTACCTGGTGATGGACTATGTGCCGGGCAAAGACTTGCGGACTTTGATGTTGGAAGCCAAAAGCCGTAATAGTTTTCTGGATGAGCGGGATGTGCTGGACTGGGCGGCTCAGATTACGGATGCACTCACTTATCTACACCGCCAGTCGCCCCCGATTGTGCACCGCGACATCAAACCTTCGAACCTGAAAATCACGCCGGATGGTTTGATCAAACTGGTGGATTTTGGCCTGGTGAAAGTGCTGGCTCCGGACGAGGAAACCATCACCATCATCCAGGGGCAGGGTACGATCCTGTATACGCCGCTTGAACAGTACGGGGGTTCTGAAAGCCACACCGACATTCGCTCGGATATCTATGCCTTTGGGGCAACACTGTATCATTTGCTGACCGGGCAACAACCGGTGGATGCGCGGGAACGTTTTTTGCACCCGGAAGGTCAGACCACACCGCGCCGCATTAACTCAGCTATCAGCCCGCGGACTGAAAAAGCCATTTTATGGGCGATAGAACTGCATCCGGATCAGCGTCCGGAATCGATTGAAGTTTTCAGACAGTATTTATTTGGCACAAAAGAGCTTCCTCAACGGCCGCTATCGCGTGTGCGGCGCGGCCCGGCATTTGAAGCGCTGCTGGCTCCGCCAGAGAGCATCCTGTTTGGGGTTTCTGCGGTGCTGCTCTTATTAAGCCTGCTTACCGCTTTCGGCCGATAAGCGCCAAAACCAACCCACACCAAAGCCAACAGCCTGACCTGTTAAAACTGCCTGCAGAAAAGCTGGCAGTCCGCGACCATCCAGCCACATATCTCCGAGGGGGAAGCCAAGCGAAAGATAGTTGTAAGCCAGCAAACCACCCACCAAAACCAATAAGGCCCAACGCACTGTCCAACGCGCATCGACCAACTGGCTGGCGAGCCAATAAGTAAGCGCCACACCTGCAACCATGACGAGCAGGACCAAGAGCCAACCCCAAAATGTGGGGTAGCCTTTATTTGTAACAAGAGTGGATGGCGTAGGCATTGGGGTAGGTGGTAATGCAGTTGCAGTAGGTTCGGGCGTCACTGCTGCTATGGTGGGGGTAATAATAATGACCGTAGCGCCTTCCTTGGTCACATTCAGCTGGATGGTATCTGAGACCCTGGCCGGGTCACTGGTGGCATGGATCTCGATCAAACCAGGCTGGTCCAGGCGAAAAGCACCTACCGCGATACCCTGGGAGGTTGTGGCTTCCAGTTGTTGAATGAGACCGCTCTCGCCTTGAGAAAGGGTAAAGCGCACAGGTGTACCATCCGGGACTGTCCGCTGGTTGTGATCCACAATTCTACCGGTACGAAGCGAAATAGTATCCCCAACCCGAAAGATAGGCTCAATGATAGGCGCGAGCGTTGCTGTAGACTCTGGCACGAGCGTGGCATCTGAGGTGCTGACCCGCTCGGGGGTAGGAGTGGCCTTCGGATAGTCCAGGCTGAGCGAAATCACCTGCCCAGGGTCTGGAGAGACAGCTGAAATAAGATCGTAACCGATTCCGGGTACTGAAACGGGCAGGGAACCTACTGGAGAAATTTCCTGAAAGAGCAAGCGCGCGGCAACATTCACAAACGGCTCAGATGGGGAATACATGCCGTAATAGGCGGTTAGCTTGGATATATCGGTGGCATCCAGGTAATAGGGGGCGCTGAAGGAAAAGAGGATTACCTTTTTATTGTTTAGTAAACTCTGCTTTTCTGATAATAAGCGCCGAAGGGTGGTCATTTGGGGCGAGCCTTCGGGCAAATCCAGGGTGGAAATGACAATCCAGCTGGAGCGTCCCAGGGCGTTAAGCAAATCGGGCGAGGGCTGTTTGTCATCCAGAAGCAAATTAAGATCGTTGAATGAGAAGGATGAAAGATGGCTGTTTGTAATTAAACCACTGGCTGAGAGACCGTACAGGCGCTGGACCGCACTATGCAAAGCATCTTTGGCAAGCATGGGTCTATCGAGGCAAAGATTACACTGGCGTGCGGTGCGATCATCGGTTAGAAAAACAATGTAATCATAGATATTGGGCGGCGCGGGCAAAACGGCGGCAAAATCCGCTGGCTGGGGGCTGATGAGCGAGGCGGATTGGCGGGCAATCGAAAAAACCTGTTCAGTGGAAAGACCAAGGGAGTCCAGGTTGCTGGTGGGAGGCACGACGACCTGCTGGCTGAAGGAGGCATACAAGCGATACTTGATGTTTAGTATGCGCAGTACCGACTCATCGACACGACCGGCAAAGGCCGAATCTTCACGATATTTCTGGGCGAAGAACTCGAGAGTACGCGTCATGCTGGTGTAGGTATCGGGGGCATCGGAAGAAACGATATTGCCCATGTAGAGCAAGTCATTCCCGGCCAGAAATGCATCGCGAGCAACCAACCTGGCTGAGAAGTTTTTATAGTCTGGGTCATAAAAGCGACGGACTGCCTGGGTACCCAAGTCATCACTGACAATCAGGCCGCCAGTCTGGCGCCAAGCAGCCAGGGAAGGCAAGGCCATGATCTGGCTGAGGGCTGGCTGATCAAAACTGATGGGGCGGGTAGTGGCGCGGATATTGCCCTGAAATCCCTGGTAGCGGATGTGTGAAACCAGCAAGCCTTCGACAGAGGATTGAGCATTTGAGGCGCTACCGGTGACTGCAAAGAAAGGGGCAAGTTCAATTGACTTGAGCTCTTCCAAAGAGCGGCGGACGGTGGAAATTTCTTGACTGGCAGGTCGGTCTGACCCGCCGCGGCCTGGGAAGTGCTTGGCGATTACCGCCATGCGTCTGGAAGAGCCTGTGTGTACTCCGGTTAGAAACGCACGGCCGAGTTCGCCGACCCAATAAGGGTTGCCGCCAAAGACGCGCGTGCTCATATCTGCGCTGAGGGCCGGGTTGGGCAGCGTTAACACGTCGAGCGATAAGCCCATATAAAGATTAAACCCAAGGCTGGAGAGTTCCTTGCCAATGACCATGCCTGATTGCTCGGCCAGGCTGCGATCCCAGGCAGCGCCAATCGCCATTTGGTCTGGGATGGGGGTGAAGCCACTTAATATCTGATCGTTTGGCGCCCCGCCACCCTCCTGCGAAATACCCACAAACAACGGAATGGGATCGCGGGTAGAGGTTCCGGCTGGATTTTGAGAGGCGTCGTATTCAATTTTCTGCAGCGCGGCAATCATTTGATAGGCCGCATTGGCGGTCTCTGCATCTACAAAGTTATCATTGGCTGAGGTTAATACCACGCCGCCAACATGCCGGTTGGCGATCAACTCATAAATGGGAGATTGCCCGCTGACATCCGTACCGGTAAAGGTCACTAAGAACAACTGCCCGACTTTTTCTTGAGGGCTCATGCGTTGAAAAATTTTCGCAACTGGATCAACACTCTGGGCAGAGACAGCCGGGATATTTATGGAGGCGGCGAGAATAGAAAAAAGCAATACAAGAGAGAGCAGGCGCGTAGAAAGAGAGCGTGCAGATGAAGGTTTTTTGGGTGTTATGCGGTGAAGCTGACTATTTGATGGCATTGGAACACTATTTCTTAAAGGCTGAGGAAGAAGGTGATAAGAATTATTTGAAATTTTGCAGCGCCAGAAGCGGGTCATCGGTAAAGATACCGTCCACGCCCAGCGCTCGCAAGCGGCGCATATCCGCTGGAGCATTGACTGTCCAAACATAGACGCGGCGGTTTTTAGCATGCAGGTTATTCACTAGCGGCCCGGTTACATCATTGATGTAGGGGTGCTGCGCATCCAAAGACATCCAGGACGCGGCAGCTCTCTGCCACCAGCCAGAGCGACCCTCTAAAATCAATTGTCCGCGCGGCACATCCGGCAGGAGGCGGCGGGCAAGCACCAGGTTGGTAAAGTAAAAAGAGGAGAAAATGATGCGTGCTTGCATGGCATGTTTTTTAACCAGGGCCGCGACTTCGTGAACAAGCCCATCGAAGGGGGTGGCATAGTTGGTTAATTCGACATTCATCAGGACTTTTTTTCCAACCGATTCGAAGACTTCATCCAGCGTGGGGATCTTCTCGCCGCGAAACTCAGCTGAAAAGTGAGAACCAGCATCCAGTTCCCGCAATTCTGCGAGGGATTTTTGAGTGACAGAACCGGCACCGTTGGTGGTGCGCTCGAGAGTCTGGTCATGATGGATGAAAACCTTGCGATCTACGCTTAATTTGACATCAAATTCAATGGCTGGAGCGCTCTGCGTGGCGGCCAATTCGAAAGAAGCAAGAGTGTTCTCGGGGGCATGCGCTGAGGCGCCGCGATGGGCAAATATAATGGGTGCAGGGAAATGGTTAATCATAAGATGGCGTTTTTGATGGAATAAAAATCCGCACTACAAATGGTAGTGCGGATTCAGTTTTACGTAAAGGGAATGGCTAAAGTTCGACAAAATATGACTGGGCTGCCAGATCGAGCAGTTCGCGCGTCATGGCAGGTTCGACACCTCGATAGACGGAAATATCGAGGATCTGGTCACACAGATCGCGCGGGTGCGAGGCGCGCAGTTTTCGGTTACGTTTGATATACCATTCCTGCAAAAGATAGGCCAAGCCCTGGTCATTATAGGTGACGTGCTTGGCCTGGGCTACGCGCTGGAAAATCTGGCGGAACTCTTCATAGGAGGGATCGCCGATTTCAATTTTGTGACGCAAGCGGCGCAGGAAGGCTTCGTCGACGAGGTCGCGGGGCGGCAAGTTGGTGGAGAATACGACCAGTACGTCGAAGGGTATCTCTACCTTGCGGCCGGTATGCAGGGTTAAAAAGTCGACGCGGTTTTCGAGCGGAACAATCCAACGGTTGAGCAGATCGCGCGGGCGGACTTGCTGACGGCCAAAGTCATCAATCAGTAAAATGCCGCCGTTGGCCTTGACCTGAAAAGGGGCTTCATAAAACTTATGGGTATCATTGAAGACCAAATCAAGCCCAGCCAGGGTTAATTCGCCGCCTACAACAATGAAGGGACGCTTGATGTGCACCCAGCGCGGGTCGCGGCGCTGGCCGGAGCGCAATGAACCAGTGCCCGAGGCAGCTGAGTCTTCATCGGATGCGCGCTGGTGATTGACTGAGTCATAGAGTTTGATGACCTGTCCATCCACAAACAATGCGAATGGAATATACATATCCTGCTGAAGAATCATGCTGCCAAAGGCGCGCGCCACGCTGGTCTTGCCATTTCCGGGAGGGCCGTAGAGGAAGATGGATGTGCCAGAATTTAATGCCGGACCCAATTGTTCAAAGGTGGAATTAGAGAGCACCAACTGGGAGAGCAACTGGCGCATGTGGCGCTGAGTCACCACCACGCGATGGGTGCCCTGCTTGCGAATGGAGGCATTATAGATTTCAATCGGTACAGGGGCAGGACCGGCATATTGGCTGCGGTCGAGGGCTTCACGCGCACGATCAATGCCCGCACCGGTGATGGCATATTGGTATGAGCCTTCTCCTAGCCCCATGGAAGAAGACTTGACCTCTACAAGTTTTTCGCGTTTGAGAGTTTCGAGGATCTGGTCAGTTACCCCGGCAAATGGCAAGGCGATCTCTTCTGCGACTTTGAAACCAGAAAGATAGCCTTGAAAGTACAGGATTTTTAGGGCAAGGTCCTGAAGCCACAAGGAGGCGAGGCCGGTATCTTCGAGCCTGGTGATCGGCGGTGGAATAAAAAGCTGGTTGGATGGCGGTGGCGCAGTAGTGGGACGTGCGGCATTTTTATTTAAGGACATAAAAGCCTTCCTTATGCTTTATATTTTTTCGCAGAGGTGTTCAGGTATTAAAGATTATAGCATGTCAAACGGCAGCGGGTGCCGATTGAAGTCATACCAAAAACCTGATTTTTCAAACTGATCAAAGGGTAGATGTTTTGAAGAATTTCTGGATAAATTGGCGATTTTAAATAATCACACATTATAATCAGACTTATGAATCTCTCTGTTCTCATCCCTGTATACAACGAAAAGAACACGATCCGCGAAATCATCAAGCGCGTGCAAGCCACCGGGCTTGCGACTGAAATTGTGATCGTGGATGACGGCTCAAAAGACGGCACGCGCGATATTCTGAAGGAATACGATGGGAAGGACGGCATACGTGTCATCCTGCATGAAAAAAATGCGGGCAAAGGCGCGGCGCTGCGCACCGCCATTCAGAACGCAACTGGTGATGTAATGCTGATCCAGGACGCTGATCTTGAATATGACCCGCGCGAATATGCCGGACTGCTCAAGCCGATTGAGGAAAACCTGGCGGATGTGGTTTACGGCTCACGGTTTCTGGGCGGACCACACCGTGCGCTTTTGTTCTGGAACATGGTTGCTAACAAGCTGTTGACATTGATGACCAATATTCTTTACAACAACATTTTGACGGATATGGAAACTGGTTACAAAGTTTTCAGGCGGGAAGTGGTGGCGGATATGAAGCTGCGCGCGAACCGGTTTGACTTTGAGCCAGAATTCACGGCCAAGATCCTTAAGCGGCATGTACGCGTTTATGATGTGCCGATTTCTTTTAACCCGCGTGAATATTCCGAAGGTAAAAAAATTGGGCTATGGGATGCGTTTGAGGCGGTGTGGGCGTTGTTGAAATATCGCTTTGTGGATTAAACCACGAAGTGTACGGAAAAAATCGAGAAAAAAAATTGGCTGTCCCAAAAAAGGACAGCCAATTTTTTTATGGTGACAAAGCGATTAATCGGGTGTGCCGGAAGCCCTAAGATCTTTGAGGTTTAGTTGCAGCGATATACGCCCGTTGTATTCGTTGGTTTCAAAGGTGTACATGACATCGACTCTGGGGGGCATATTTTGCTGCAAGTGGCCGAGGCGAAAACCAATGGCGTCATAGGTGACACGGCCATCGGAAAGCGACATTTTGAGGTGTTTGGCATCCGCGCCAACGGTACGGGATGACTTTACCTGTAAATCACGGCTGACAAAAACCGCATCCGGATTGCCATACCCGGTTGGCTGAAGATACTCCAGGTATTTAAGAACCTCCGGTTTTAGTTCGTAAAGAGGCACTTCCAGATCGGCGGCAAGTATTGGCCGGAGTTCAACGCCCGACAATTTATTATTGGCGATGGTTCGCAAGCGTTCCTGCAAAGCGGGTAAGTTTTCATTTGTGACGGTAAAACCGGCTGCGGCGGCATGACCACCATGCCGCACCAACAGATGGGCGCACTCGTCGAGGGCTTCGGTGATATGAAATTCGGGGATGGAACGGCATGAACAGCGCGTAGCATCCTCACCTTTGAAACCGACAATCGCCGGGCGGTAATAATTTTCGACCAAACGAGAGGCCGCCAGGCCCACAACCCCGGCATTAAAATCTGGATGGACTGCGAAGATGATGTTTGCGTTTGGGTCACCTTCCAGGGCCATGGCTTCGGCCTGGGCCTGGATTTCACGGGTGACGCGCTGGCGTTCCCGATTCTGTGTATCGAGCTTTTGGGCTAATTCACCAGCTAGCATGAGGTCTGAGGTGGTGAGCAGGTGAAAAGCTGCCAGGGCAGAATCCAAACGCCCGGCGGCGTTCAAGCGCGGCCCCAGCACGAAACCGATATTGATGGCGGTTGTTTTTGCGATTTGTAATTCCGCCACATTCGCCAATGCAAAAAGCCCCTGGCGCGAAGTAGCGCGAATACACTGCAGTCCTTTGCGAACGAGCATGCGGTTCTCGCCGACCAGGGGGGCCAGGTCTGCAACTGTGCCGAGGGCGACCAGGTCGAGAAGATCGGCAATATTAAACTGGACAGCCTGGCCGCTTAGGGCCAGTTTTTGCACCAGTCCCTGCGCAATTTTGTAGGCGATGCCCACTCCGGCCAAATCTTTATCCGGGTACTGGTCACCGGGCTGCTTGGGATTGATGACGGCGAAAGCGGGCGGCAGGGTTTCGGATGGCTGGTGATGATCAGAGATGATCATATCCAGGCCAATGCTGCGGGCATAAGCGGCTTCGGAAGGGGAGCGGATGCCGCAGTCGACCGTGATAACGAGGCTTACACCCTGCTCTTTTAGCGTGGACAGGGCTTCGTTATTCAGACCATAGCCTTCATCAAAGCGATTGGGGATGTATCCGCTGACTTGCGCCCCCAAAGCGCTGAGCGCCTGGACCATTAAGGCGGTGGCAGTGACGCCATCGACATCATAATCACCGTAGATGGCTACCTGCTGATGATGCTCAATTGCATACAAGATACGGTCAACAGCTGCCTGCATTCCGGTCATCTGGAATGGAGATGTTTCGAAATTGGTTTCAGCACGCAAGAAGGCGCGTGCATCCGCATCGGTGGAATAGCCTCGATTAAACAG
>Ga0335397_10001138_pt1 | contig 35983 bp, 18 predicted proteins | sample MAT04_FD_205740 | JGI IMG/M metagenome (GOLD analysis project Ga0335397, IMG submission 205740) | Freshwater microbial communities from Lake Fryxell liftoff mats and glacier meltwater in Antarctica - MAT-04 (spades assembly) (version 2) ... | reverse complement strand
GGTCGGCGTCGACGAGCAGCACCGTGCGGTCGAGCTCCGCCGCCACGGCGAGCGCCAGGTTGACGGCCGTGAGCGACTTGCCGGCGATGGCCCTCGGGCTGGTCACCGCCAGCATCGAGTGACCGTCGGCGCGAAGGCGCTGCAACACGAGGCTGCGCAGCCGTTTGAAGGTCTCGGAGAGCTCGGAGCGGTCCGGTCGCACCACGCCATGTGTGCGTTGCAGCCTTTCGAGGGCGCCCGGCACCATGCGGGTGGCCGTGTAGTCCACGTTGAGCGGGCCGCTGCGCGGCGCGGGCCCGGTGGCCGCGACCGCCTCCGCGGGGCCGGACTCCTCGAGACCCGGCACGCTGGCCGCATCTTGGGGCGACTTCAGCATGTGCAGCCGGGGCAGGGCGGCCGAGGGCTCGTCCGTGGACGTACCCTGCATGGGCAGGGGTTGGGGGGGCGGTTTCACGGGGTTCATCCTCCGATCCGCCGCAGCAGGCCGTAACCCATCACGTCAAGCGGCATCACGAACAGGTGCAGGGCTACCGCCACAAGCGAGACCAGCGCCAGCGTGGCCAGCGTGGCCAGCAGGCGCAGCCGCAGGCGCCGCTCGGCCGACACCGGCAGCGGCAGGCTGGGCAGCATCGCCAGCACGGGCACCTGCAGTACGCGCACGACGTCACGGGGGCTGCCCACCGTCTGGTCCAGGGCCTCCATCACCGCAACCGCCAGCAGGGCGCCGCCGAGCGCGAGCACCGCCCCCATCGCCAGGATCAGCGGCCGGTTGGGCCGATGGGGCCGCTCCGGGAAGATCGGGGGCTCGATGACCGTGAAGCGCTCAGCCTTGCGGCTGCGCTCGAGCTGCTCGGCCACCTGGGCCTGCATGCTCTTGTCGCGCAGTTCGCGGAAGCGTGTGCGCGAAGAGTCCATGTCGCGCACCAGCTCCAGGTACTGACGTTCGACATCCGGCGCCTGCGATACCTTCACCGTGAGTTCGGCCAGCCGTTCCTGCAGGCCTTTGCGCTCGGCGCGCAACATGTCGATCTGGGCTCCCGTGGTCTCGATTTGCGTGCGCAGCGACAGGTACAGCGGGTTGTCGGGCTTCGATGGGGCCAGGGCCGTACCCGACGCCGGACGCGCCGCGTCGGCGCCGACCGCCAGCGCGAGCGCGTCGTAGGTGCGCTGCAGCCGTACGACGTCGGGGTGGGCGTCGGAGTAGCGTTGGCGCAGCTGTGCGAGCTGCCGGGACAGCTGGCGCAGCGAGGCCTGCCTGTCGTCGGCGCCAGGCTGCGGCCCGGCGGGTGCGCCCAGCTGCGACTGCAGCGTGTCGATCTCGCGCTGCAGGCGGCGCACATCGGGGTGGCTGTCGCTGAACTGCGCGCGCGCCGTCGTCAGCTGCAGTTTCAGGGCGCGCAGGCGATCGTCGGGTTCCAGCGAGCCGCCGCCGACCAGTGGCGCGTGAGGCCGGGTCTCGGCCAGTTGGGCCTGCAGCTGCAGCCGGCGGTCGGCGAGGAAACCGAGCTCACGCTCGACGCGCTGCAGGTCGGTTTCGGTGCGTTCGCTGCCCATCACGTTGGACAGACTGACATCGGGTGTGCGACCCTGGTTGCGCCGCTTGAACTCCGACAGCTGCTGCTCCACCTCGGAGATGTGCTCGCTCACGCGCGCGAGCTCCTGCTCCAGGAAACTTGTCGTCTCGGCGGCTTTCTCCTGGCGGTTCTTGATGTTCTCGTTGAGGAAGAGTGTGGTCAGTTCGCTGGCGATCTTCTGCGCGCTGGCCGCGGCCTCGCTCTCGTAGGACACCGTGAACGCGATCGTCGAGCGCACAGGGGAGCCGGTTCGGCGGTCGGTGACCTCGGCGCTGATGGGCGTGAGCTTGATGTCGCGCCGCATGCGGTCGACGATCTCCTCGCTGGTCTCCCGTTGCCGCGCCTTGCCGTAGAGGCCGTACTTGTCGACCAGCTCCAGCAAGGTGCTGCGCGTCATCACCTGCTGGGCGATGACCTGGATGCGTTCGTCGGCATAGCTCGTGACGGTCGAGCGCACCAGTTCCTGGGGGATCTCCTGTTCCTTGATCAGGATGGTGGCGGTCGAGCGGTAGACGGCCGGCAGCATCCACGCGAGCGCCGCGCTCAGGCCGAGCAGGAGCACGAAGACGCCGGCCAGCAGGCTGCGACGGCGGCGCAGGACGGCCAGGATGTCGCCCAGGCGCCTGCCCTCGTCGGCGTCCGACATCAGGGCGGGAGGTGCGTCGTCGCTGTAGGCGGTCATGGCGTGTCGGTGGTGTGGAGTGGCAGGCGCCGCGTCGGCATGGCTCGTTCGGCTCAGTGTGGCAACGGGACTGTCGCACCCAGATATTGCAAACTGATGGAAAGTACGGTGCCCGAAGCCCCCGTGTCGAGGGTGCCGCGGCTGTAGCGTCTGTGCTGCAACTGGCCCAGCAGCGACAGCCGCTCGCCCAGCCGGTGATTCGCGACCAGCGCGAGCGACTGCAGGCGGCCGGCGGAAGCGCCGGGCTGGCCTGCCAGCGTGGAGCGCGACTGCTGCCAGGCCAGGCTGACGCTGGTGTCCGGCCCCGCATCGTGCGCGACGTCCAGACCATGGCTGTCCTCCAGGCTGACGCCTTGCACGCCCGCCGTCAGCGCGCGGGACGCCCGGGCCGCGAACGTCGATGTCTCGCTCCAGCGCCACTGGCCCGAGACGTTGTATTGCGTCTGGGACCTGCGGCTGCGGGCCACCTGCTCTGCCAGCACGAAGGGCACCAGACCACCCTGGCAGAAGCTGGCGGGCAACGGGCACACAAGCGCGCGCAGAGTGAAGACTTGTGTGGTCGCCGAGTGCGCCGCATCGAGCCGGAACGACAGCGTCTCGCTGGCGGTCATGGATCCCCCCAGGCGCAGCGTATCGATGTCGATCAAGAGGCCATTGCCGTCCAGGCGTTGGCGCGTACGGCCCAGGCTTCCCGTCAGCGTGGTGATCTCGCTGAAGCGGAAGCGCAGCCCGGCCGAGCCGTTGGCGAGTGCGTAGCCTTGCCCGGCACTGGGTGCGCTCACACGTGTCCGGCTCCGGCCGGTGTCCAGTTCGGCCGACAGCCGTTCGCTGAAGGCGTGCGACCAGGAGAGTGCCAGTTCGGTGACGTCTTGCTCGCCCGTCCCGAAGGCGGCTTCGCTGGCCGTGCGTGCGTTTTCGATGGGCCGGTTGCGGCGGTGCCCGATGCGGGCCGATCCGCTGTCGCGCAGCGCCTCGATCTGGTGGTTCAGCGTCACGCGTCCGAGCACGCTGCCATCACCGCGGCCGGCCTGGCGTGAGGCGTCGAAGACGAGTTCGGCCTCGCCTTCGGACCTGCCGATCGGCGCCTGCCGCCCGGCCCGCCCCGTGGCAGTCAGGCGGGCAGTCAGCAGGGCGGGACTGTTGGCGACCGTCAGCGCCTGGTTGCTGTTGTGTTCCAGCGTCGCGCGCGCGCCGCCTTGCCAATTCCATGCCTGCGCATGGGCGGTGGCGGGGGTGGACAGGGAGACGACCGTGCACAGCGCCGTGCCGAACAGCAAGGCACCCGCAGGCCGCAGGACCTGTCGTCGCGCTGCACGACGCGGCGCGCACGGCGGGGAACTCACGGCACCAGCACCACATCTCCGCTGCGCAGCAGGATGTTCTGAGTCAGCGCACCCTCCTTGCGAAGGCTCCGGTAGTCGAAGGGAATGGTGAGCTGGCGCCCGCCCTCGCGGCGGATGATGCGGATTTCGTCGTCGTTGGCAAAGGGCGTCAGGCCGCCGGCCAGGCTCAGGGCCTGCAGCACGTCGATGGCGCGGCCGACGGCAAATTCGCCTGGCTTGTTGACGCGTCCGATGACGTAGATGCGGTAACTGGCCACCCGCACCACCGACACCGTGACCTCGGCGTCGGGGACGAAGCGCGTGAGCCTGCGCACGATCTCTTCACGCACCTGCGTGGTCGTCAGGCCGGCCACTCGCAGGTCGCCCACCAGGGGAAAGGAGATGCCGCCGTCGGGCCGCACCAGCACGCTGGACTTCAGCGTCTCGTCCTTCCAGACCGCGATCTCGAGGGCATCTTCCGGCCCGATGCGGTAGCCGGGGTCGGCAGGCGCAGACCCCGCAGCCGCACCGGGCCGGGCGCTGCCGGGTGGCGCGCCCCAGGGCAGGGGCTCGGCACCGCCTTCGACGGTGTCGACGGGGGCCGGCGGCCGGCCCAGCAGGCCCAGGCTGGGCCAGGCACAGCCGGACAGCAGGAGCGTCCCTACCAGTCCCGGCATCGCCGCCAGCACATGGCGGCGGCACGGGTGTTCATTGCGGGCGTTCGACACGGGGCACGAACCTCTCGTTCTCTGACTTGTCACGGTAGTCCTGCACCCGGTTGAACATCTCGACGTCGCTCAAGCCCAGCAGCGGCTCGCGCTGGCGCAGCACATCGAAGATGCCCTTGCGCTGCCAGCGGTCCAGCAACTCGCCGCTGAGCTTGAGCAGGCGCTCGTTCTTGCCACTGCATTCGCCCACCAGGCGCAATTGCTCGGCGTGGCGTTGCTGCCATTGGCCGCTCTCCACACCGCGCTGCTCCTGGGCGCGCGTCGCCTGTTCCAGGTCGCGGGACTTCGCTGCCAGTGCTTCCTCGGACTGGCGCTGATGCTCGGCCGCCTGCGCCTCCAGTGCGGCGACGCGCTGCACCAGGGCCTCCTTCTCGAACGCCACGGCCTTCAGCCGCTCGGCAAGTTCACGGCTGGCACGCAGTGCGCTGCCGGCGGTGCGCTCTCGGTCCTTGAGTTGCTGTTCGACCGCCGCGCGGTCCTGCTCTGCCTTCTGCGTCTCTGTCTTGGCCTGCGTGACTTCCTGCTGCAAGGCCTGCACTTGCAACTGCTGTCGCCGCGCGGCGCGTTCGGTGGTCCGGTCGCCCTGTGCGCAAGCGGGTGCCGCCATCAAGGCAGCCGCCGCCAGCAGCAGGGAGCTTGTTGAGAGTCGGTTCATCGTGTCCTCCGGGGCCTGGCGGAGCGCACCATCCTGAATGTCATGTCAGTAGCGCACCAGCAGGTCGATCTGCACCGTGTCCATCGACAGCGGTGCGCCGCTGAGCGAGTCGGCCGCCAGCCAGCGCAGGCTCAGTGCGCTCTGGCGCCCCACGCCGTAGCTGGCCCCCAGCACATAGCCCTTGACGTCGGTGCCGCCGCCGCGCAGGTCGCTGTCGGTGAAGGCATCGGGCACGGCGTCGCGTTCAAGGCGCTTGTAGGACACGAAGGCCTGCCACTTGCCGGCCGCGTCGACCTCGGCATCCCCCAGCGAGGCGCGCAGCAGCAGGCCGGTGGTCGCGGGCTCCACGGCGGTGCCCAACCGTGCCGAGACGGAAGCCCGGTCGTAGCCGATGTTGCGCACCCAGTCGCCCGTCAGCACCAGTCGCTTGTTGCCGAAGGTCAGCAGGTCGAACGACCCTGTCAGGTTGACCAGCCGGTAGTCGGCCGCCAGTGCCAGCAGGGGGCGCGCGGGGTCCGAGGAGATGTTGAAGTAGGTGTTGCCCTTCTGCGCGAAGGCAGGCGCGCTGCTGTCCGCAAGGCTGGACCCGGGGCTGTTGGCGCGGCCGCTCAGCCTGGCATAGTGGTAGTACGCCAAGCCCAGCCGCGCAGACCAGCGTGTGCTGCCCGGCCAGGCCACGCCGGCCTGCAGGCCGAACAGCCACTTGTCGCTGCCGAGTTCGACCTCCTGCACCGGCATCGCGGCGGCGGTGAGCGAGCCACGGCCCCAGGTTCCGAGCGCTGGCGTCCACTGCGCGGCCACGCCGTCGAATGACAGGTCATTGGCCCACACCAGGTCGGTGCCGACCCACGGGTTGCCGAAGCGGCCGAGCACGACGTTGGCGTCGGGGCTCGCGCGCCAGCGGATGAAGGCGCGGTCGAAGCTGGACGTGAACCGGTTGCCGTAGGTGCCCAGCGTCTGGTTGGAAGACAGCGGATCGGTGGTGCTGCCGGTGGTGAGCCGCAGGCTGCCGCTCCAGCGCGGATCGGGATCGAAGTTCACGCCCAGGCGGGCGCGCACCCGCAGGCGCTGGCGGTCGACCGTGGTGTTGGCCAGTGTGAGCGTGCGCGTGCGGTTGGTCTCCGTGATGCTGATCGCAGCCGCATTGGCGGCGTCGAAGTTGTCGGCCTGCAGCCGCGTGCGCAGGTCGCCCTCGACGCGCAGGCCACGCACCCAGGTGGGCACGGCACCCGCGCCGGCCCAGCCTTCACGCGCCGCCTGGGCCGCCAGTTCGTCGCGGATCTCTGTCTTCATCTGCTGGCGCACGAACTCGGGTATGTACGGCACACGAACGGTGTTGGCAGCGGCCGCTGGGGGCGTGGCCGCAGGGGGCGCCGTGGCAGGTGCGGGCGCCGCCGGTGTGGCCGCCACCGCCCCGGCGCTGCCTTCAAGCTCCTTCAGCAGGAGCTGGGCGCGTTCGCGCGTGAGCAGCCCTTGCTCGACGAGTTGCCCGATCAGGCGCGCCGTCGTCGACCGCACGCGCTCGATGTCGGCATCCGCCGACCAGGCCGGGGTTCCCAGGCTGCATGCGGCCAGCAGGACGGCCAGGCGGCCGTGCCAGCGGCGGGCGGAGATCGGAAGACGGTTCATGTGGAGTCGATCGAAGATGTCTAGGAGGCAGCGGCCGGGATGCACGGCGCATCAGGCCCGGCGATTCAGGCGCAGCCGCACCTGGCGCAGGTAGCTGGGCGGCAGCTCCCGCAAGGCCGCCATGTCCGCCAGCGTGGACTCGATGAGACGGTCCAGGGACCCGTTGCCGCTGCCGTTGACGATCTGCGTGCGCTGGATGCGCCCGTCATCGCCGATCCAGACCTGAACGACGACGCTGAATTCGTCCTGCGGTGCATTGCGGTTGCGCGCCAGCGCGTCGAAGAAGTTGCGTTGCAGCAAGCCCGTGAAATAGCGGCCGCTGCCACCGCCGCCGGGGTTGCCGATGGTGGTGATGTCGCGTCCCCCGCGGTTGGCGGCCAGGCCGAAACCGTCGCTGCCGGCACTGCCATCGGCGTCCACGCCCAGCGGCTTGTCGGCAGGTGCAGCGTCAGCCGGCTTGTCGGGCATCGGCTCGGGCTTGGGCTGGTCGATCTTGACCTCATCCTTCACGCGCGGAGGTTCGGGCAGCTTTTCGGGCGGCCTGGGCGGTGGTGGCGGCGGCTGGCGCAGCACGGCGACTTGCTGCACGGTAGGCTTGCGGACCTGGCTCTTCGACCCGATGTTGTCGACGATGAACCAGGCGAGCCCGCCGAGAAACAGCGACGCGATGGCGCCGCCCACGAAGCGGCCCATCCAGGGAGTGCGCTCGGCGGGCAGGCTTTCGAAGGCCGAAGGTGACATGGCAGGTCGGGCCGCGCCGCTCACTTCACCAGGCGCTGAGTGACCAGGCCGAGCTGCGTGATGTCCAGCCGGCCCATCAGGTCCAGCACGTCGACGACCTTCTCGTAAGACACCTTGGCGTCGCCCTTGATGACGACCGGGAAGCTGGGGTTCACCGCCTTCAGCTGGCGCAGCCGGTCTTCCAGTTCCTGCAGCGTCACGGGGTAGGTGTCGAGGAAGATCTGCCCGTCTTCGCGGATCGTGATGGCCTTGGTCTGCGGCTTGGCCAGGCTGGGCGTGGCGCTGGCCTTGGGCAGGTTGACCTTGATGCCCTGCACCGAGGCCGTGGTCATGATGATGAAGATCACCAGCAGCACATAACTGAGGTCGAGCATGGGCACGACGTTGATCTCGTCGTAGGCCTTGCCCGAGGCTTGCATCTTCATCGCTCAGCTCCTGGTCGCGTGGGGGCGGCGTGCATCACGCGGTGTGGTTCTCGGCGATGCGCGTCACGAGTTCATCGACGAAGGCCTGCAGGTCGGCCGTGATCTCGCCGATGCGTGTGGTGAGAAAGTTGTAGCCGAACAGGCACGGTATGGCGACGGCCAGTCCGGCCACCGTGGCCACCAACGCTGCGGCGATGCCCGGCGCGATGGCGTTGACGTTGACGTCGCCCGCGGCAGCAATGGCCGCGAAAGTGATCATCACGCCGACGACCGTGCCCAGCAGCCCCAGGAAAGGGCCGCCGGCGATCGACACCGTCAGCACGACGAGCTTGCTGTTGAGCCCTTGCAACTCACGCACCAGGCGGGCGTCGAGCGTGGCCTTGATCGCCGCCAGCGAGCTCTCGTTGAGGAGCAGGGCCCGACCGCTGCGCTGGTAACTGTCGAACCGCGTGTGCACCTCGGACATGGCCGCGGCGTAGAGCCTGTACAGCGGCGAGCGGCCGTGGAGGGCTGCTGCCTCCTGCTCGGCCTGCTGCCGCTCGGCGGGTGCCTGGCCGGGGCTCACGCCTTCCATCATGCGACCGAACTGGGCCATGAAGCGCGCGTTGTCGCGCGCCAGGCTGCGCACGAGGAAGGCCTTGGAGATCATCACCCAGAAGCTGATGACGAACATCACGCCCAGCAGTGCAATGACGATCCAGCCGTCCAGTGTCACCGCCCCGAGCAGGATGCGCAGGTAGGACACGCCCTCCTCGGGCTCGCCCGCCTCGGCCGCGACCGTGCCGATCAGCTTCTGGCCAGGGCCTTGCCCGCCCGCTGCGACGCGCAGCCAGTCCGCGCTGCGGGCCGTGCTGGCCACCGTGAACTCGTCGAGTTCGCCCTTGTAGCCCGGGCCCACCACCATGGGGCCGGCCTGAGGCGCCGGGGTGGCGTTGCTGCGCGCGACCTCGGTGCCGTTCAGGTAGACCGTGACCCCGTTCTGGACCACCAGTGCCACGTGCTGCCAGCTGCCCGCCGCCAGGGTGCCGCCGGTCGCCGTGTTGCCGGCGCCGGCCTGCAGCGCGAGACTGCCACCTCGCAGGCCGAGGCTGAGCGCAGCTGGGCCTTCGCCAAGCCGCCACAGCGTGGCGTCGTCGAGCGCCGTGGGCTTGAGCCACATCGAGACCGTGAGGCCACCCGCACCGGCCTGCAGCGTGGGCGATGCGTTGATGGCGATCTCCCCCTTGCCGTCGAACAGCGCGCCTGCGCCGGCCAGGCTGGCAGGCGACGGCCGCGCCGTCATGCGTGCGGCGTGGTTGCCGTTGGCCGTGGCGTCCTGCGGCGTGGCCTCGTTCTCGCCGAAGTGATAGACGAGGGCCTGCGCCACGTCGTGGCCACTCTTCGCGTCGCTGGCCGGCGCGGCCTTCTCGTTGCCGTAGTAGAGCCAGACGTACCCGTCCTTGGCGCCGGCCTGCAGCTTCGGCAGGTACACCCACACGAAGGCCAGCTCGTTGAGGCCGTCGTAGCGTTCGATGTGGAACTTCAGCGGCGTCTTGTCGTCAGCGGCGATGAAGCGCAGGTCGCTGCCGTCGGGCTTCGCGTCGAGGAACTGGAAGTTGCCCGTGTGCAGGCGCACCAGCACGGGCACGTTCTCGACCGGCGCAGTCAGGGCCAGGCCGACGGGCGAGGTGTCCAGCGTGCACTTCATGCGCCGCGTCCAGTCCGGGTTCCAGTTCGCCCAGGCGGCCGTGGCCCCAAGGGCCTGCAGCAGCAGCATCAAGACAACGAGTGCGGACTTCTTCATGGGCAAGGGGATGGAAGCGGGGAAGGTGAAACCGGTCACTGTCGGTGTCCTGTGTTGCAGGGCTGTGAATCGGCGAAGATTCAGGCAGGGTGGCCGGCCGCAGCCTGCAGGCTGTGCACCAGCGCCGCGAGGCGCTGCGCGGAGCCGCGGCTGTGGAAGTGGCGTTCGAAGCAGGCGAGCGCGGCCGCGCGCATGCGCAGGCGCTCCCGGTCCGACAGGGACAACCAGCGCGCCAGCAGCGCGACGGTGCCAGGCAGGGTGTCGGCCTCGGCCATCCCGGCGCCGGCTTCGACGACCTCGCGCCAGGTGTTGACCTGCCGGGACAGCAGCGCAGGCGTCCCCACGGCCAGCGCCTCGGCCACCGCGATGCCGAAGTTCTCCTGGTGCGACGGCAGCACGAAGGCCTCGGCGGCGCGCAGCGCGCCCCACTTCGCGGGCCCCTCGAGCATGCCGGTCCAGGTGATCCTCTCCGAGACGCCCCTGGCCACCGCCATCGCGTGCAGCCCGGCCTGCAGGCCCGTGGCGTCGGGGCCGGCCATCACGAGGTGCAGCCGCGGGTCCTGCGAAGCAAGTTCGGCGAAGGCACGCACCAGCAAGTCGCAGCCCTTCTTCGGATGCAGGCGGCCCAGGAACAGCAGCAGGCGGCGGCCCTTCAGTGCCGGATGTCTGCGCAGGAAGTCCTCGGCGCTGCTCCGGCGCGCACCGTCGTCCAGGGCCAGACCGTAGCCCAGCACGGCGGGGCGTGCGTCGTAGGGACGGAAGGTCGTCGGCGCCAGGCGCGCCTCTTCCTGGGTCGTGAAGATGACGCCGGCGGCATCACGGATCACCGCGCGCTCGGCCGCCAGCCAGTACAGCCACTTCTTTGCGTGTTTGCCCGGGCTGCTGGCGCGGAACCAGGGGTCCAGCATGCCGTGCGGATAGACGAGGTAGGGGCGGCCACTGGCCAGCGCGGCGCGCCGCGCGGCCACGCCGTGGAACTGCCACAGGCCGTGCACCACCAGCGCGTCGTAGTCCGCCGCGTGCCGCTGCAGCCAGGGCAGCAGACGCGGTGTGTAGCCAAAGTTGCCGCGTGCCGGGCCCAGGGCATGGGTGCGCGCCGGGAAGCTGTCCACCCAGGCATCTGCGGGCGCGTCCAGCGTCAGCACCTCCTCGACGTGGCCCAGTTCGCGCGCCGCAGCCACGCTCTGGCGCACCCCTTCCGCGGGGCCGCCGTGCACGGGGTTCACCGAGCGGATAAGGTTGAGGATGCGCAAGGACCGGTTCATATCGACTGCCCGCGCGGCTACTTGGCGAAGCACTCCTTGTCGTCTTCCTTGCAGTTCTTGTCGCCGAAACCCAGCACCTCCACCGTCAGCACGGTGGGCCTGGGCGCCTGCTTCACCGCAGCCGCCTGGCGCGCGGCCTGCTCGGCAGCCTTGGCGGCCTTGTCTTCGGACGGCCCCCCGGCCTGCGGGTTGGCGCCAGCAGCGGCCAGCGTGCCGGCGAGGCTGCCCGAGGGCACCTGCGGCACCCCCTGCGACACGCCAGCGGCCTTGATGTCGCTGGCGTTCAGCACCACCTGGGCGTTGACGAGAATGTTGCCGCTGCTGCGAATGCCTGCCTCGCCGGCGTCGATCTTGCCGGCCGGTGCGAAGAGGTAGATGTCACCCGCGGCGGGTGCCACGGCCGGGCCCAGGCCGTCGGGGTCGGAGCTGAGCGTCTGGATGCCGCTGCCGGTGGCGCTGGCCGGGATGATCACCTCCACGCCCACCTGGTTTCCCTGGGCGTCCAGGATCGGGCGGCGCTGTGGTGGCGGCGTCGACAGCGACGTCTTCGCACCGCGACCGGCGTCGATGCTGCCCAGTGCCGAGTAGACGAGGATGTCGCCACCCTGCGCCGTCAGCAGCTTGCCCTGGTTGATGCTGAAGTTGCCCGACAGCACGCTGCGCACCGCACCGCCCTGGTTGGTGACGACACCGACCGGCCGGCTGGCGTTGGGGGTGGTGAGGCCGATGACGATGTCGCCGGACGGCGCCCACAGGTCGATGTCGCTGCCGCCCAGCGTCTGCACCGAGGTCTGGAAGGTGTACAGGTTGCCGCTGCGCGCGGCCGGGTCACCGACGAGGCCGGCGACGACCTCCTCGAGCATGGCGTCGAAGACCAGCGGTCCGGTGCCGGTGAGCCGGGCGCCGTTGGCGCGCCGCAGCAGCGCGCCGCTGTAAAGCTGCGGGTAGCGCTCGCTCAGGGCGACGTAGCGCTCCAGCGCGGCGGCATCGAGCACGGTGCCGCCCAGGCTGGGTACGCCGGCGCCCGCGCCGGCACCGCCACCGGGCTGCAGGAACTCGCGCAGGCTGCGGGCCTGTCCCAGGCGTGCCAGGTCGTCCTCGCGGCCGAGCAGGGTCAGCAGGGCCGCCGCGGCGGCGGCGTCGGCGCCGGCCAACGGCAGGCGGTCCGTGCGCAGCAGCCGCTGGAAGGTGGCCAGGGCCTCGGGCGCCGTCTGGTCCAGTGTCGTCAGGCGTGCATAGGCCGCGTTGCGCGACACCAGATCGGCGACGCCGCCGGCGGCCAGCACGGCGTCGCGCCCGGCCGTGCTCTCCAGGTCTATCGCCAGCTGCGCATAGAGCGAGCTGATCTGGTCGCTGCCGCGGTTCAGTGCCAGCACCCGCGCATAGGTGCTGTCCATGCGCCCCAGGTCGACGTCGCTGGGCACGCCGGCGATCACCGTCAGGCGTGCGCTGTCGGGGCTGGCCAGCAGCGCGTTGCGCGTGTTGCCGGTGGCGACGAGTCCGCCGACGATGATGCCGTTGGCGCTGACCACCGAGTTGCCGAGTTCGATGTCACCGCCGGCCTGCACCAGCAGCCGGCCCGGGCCGGCGATCTCGATGCCGCCGACGCCGGGGCCCTTGGCCAGCTGGCCCCGCACCGCGCGCACCTCGCTCACGTCACTGGGCTGCAGGTTCTGCAGTTGCAGGTTGGGGTTCAGGATGTCCTGGCCGGCGGTCACGCGGCTGCGTGCGGGCAGGTAGAGCGCGGGGCTGGTCTCGCCTACGATGCTGCCTTCCAGCGCCTGCACGTCGAAGTGCAGGCCGCCGGCTGCGGCGCTGCGCGCCACCAGGCCCGGGGGCAAGTGCGCCGAGCGCTCGGTGAGGCGGCCCAGCGTGATGGGCTTGAGCTCCACCGAGATTTTTGCGCCCGTGTTGAAGAAGTCGCTGCTGCCGTTGAGCTGCAGGCGCGAGATTCCGAAGTTCTGCCCCGGCGTGACCAGCGACACGGGTGACAGGTCCGAAACCTCCACGCCCAGCTCGCGCACGCTGCCGGCCGCCAGCGCCACCAGGCTGGCCGTGGCCGAAGGCCAGGTCTTGATGAGGTTGGGCGTGCCCCGGTTCTGCTCCAGCACACCGGGGCCCAGGACGTCGCCGCCCAGGGCCAGCAGCGTCAGGCTCGCCGGGAAGGCCGTGGTGCCGCTGGGCGGCCGGTTGTTCACGTTCAGGCTGGTGATGGAGCGCCAGGCGTCGCTCGCGCGCGCCAGCTGCCCGTTCACGGCCGTGTCGCCGGCCTTCGACGTGACCGCCACTTCGCTGTTGGCGGCATAGGTGAAGAAGGTGGTGGCAATGCTGCTGGGGGAGGCCGTGGCCGCGTTCGTCGGGTGGAAGCTCGGGCCCGTTGCGCCGGCGCCCGGGTTCATGCCCATGAAGGTCGGGTTGTCGACGCTCTGCAGCACGGCGTTGCCGCCGGCCACGAGCGCCAGGCTGGCCTGCTCGGGCACGGCGCCGCTGCTGTAGCCCATCAGGTAGCCCTGCACCGCCTGGCTGCTGCCGAGGCCACCGCCCGCCGCGACGCGGCCGGTGCCGCGGCCCAGCAGGAAGGACGCACCGTCCACATCGCCACCGGCCTGCAGCACCAGATGGCCGCCGCCGCTGACGTCGACCGCCCGCGTGTTGCCCAGGACGCTGGTGCGGCCGCTGGTGGGCAGCGCAAACAGCAGGTCGAGCACCGCGCCGCCGGCTTGCACCTCGATGTCGCCGCCGGCCAGCGTGGCCACGCCCTGCTGGAAGCGTGGGCGGTAGCTCCACCAATCGGTGAGTGCACCGTCGCGCGTGAACTCGGTGGCGGTCTGGCGCGGGCGGCGCAGCCAGTCGGTCACCCACAGGTCGGGGACGTCGGCCGGGCCCTGCACCGAGCCGCCGGTGCGCATCGAGATGCTGCCGCCGTCGACGGCCCAGCGGTTGTTGCCGTTGATGGCCGTGTCGGCCGCACCGATGCGCCCCGCGGTGTAGATGGCCGATGCCGGCTGCTCGATCCGGATGTCGCCCGCGGCCGCGAGGTCGATGTTGCCGGTGCCCGTGCGCACGCCGGCCTGCGCGCCGGCCAGCACCAGGTGGCCGTCAGCGGCCGTGCCCGACGTGGCCATCGGGTCGGCCGCGGCCAGGTCGGCACCGGCGGCCAGGCGGATGTGCCAGGTGTCGCCGGCCACGATGGCATGGTTGGCGAGGTTGATGTTGTTGTTGCTCGCCGCGTTGGCGTTGGTGGCCGGCAGGTTGGGCGTCTGCGCTGCGCCGAGGGTCTGCTGCAGGCGCAGGCCGCCGGCGGCGCGCAGCGTCAGGGTGCCGGGCAGACCGGCGGCCAGCCAGCTGGACTGCGTGAGGTTCCAGTTGGCGTCCAGGGTCAGCGTGCCGGCGGCCTGCAGCTCGGTGGCCCCGGTGACACGCGTGCCGGCTGCGGCGCCGGTTTCGTCGCGCAAGCCGGCCATCAGCGGCGAGCCCGCGAGGCTGCCGACAAAGGCTTCGTGGTCTGCGGCCCAGGCGGCGATCTGCGCCGCGCCGATCACCGCCGGCACCTCGCCGCCGCGGTAGACGCGCGTGAGTTCGAGATCGACGCTGGCCGGACGCGTGGCGGCATCGCTGGTGTTGTTGCTGCCGACGGCGGCCAGCGAGGTGGTGCTGTGGCGCAGCACTTCGCCGGCCAGCGTAACCACGCCGCTGGCGCCGCTGGCGTCACGGGCGCTGCCGAAGACCACGGCGCCGGGTGCGCCGGCTTCGCCCGCCCGCACATCGATGCGCGCGCCGCTGTCGAAGGCCAATGCGCCGCCGCGTGTGTCGACGCGCACCTCACCGCCGCGGGCGGCCGTGCCGGTGCCGGCGGCCAGCAGCCGGCTGCCGGATGCCAGTTGCAGGCCCTGCGCCGCGTGCAGTTCCAGGCGCGCACCGCCTGCGCTGGTGTTGCGGCCCACGGTGCCCAGCACCTCGATGCGGCCGGCGTCGGCGCTCAGGCTCACGCGCCGCGCGTCGACGTGGTCGGCGGCCTGCACGCGCAGGTCGCCAGTGCGCAGGCGCAGCTGCCGCTGTTCCGTGAAGCCGCCCGTGTCGAGCAGGGCATTGAGGGCCGAGAAGTCGGCCAGCCGGCCCAGGTCGATCTGGGCCGAGCCCCCTGCGGCCGCACCCGTTGCGCGCATGCTGCCGGCGAGGTCCGCCTCGGCGGCCTGCAGCGTCCAGAGCCCGGCACGGCCCCCTTCGGTGGCGGCAGAGACGTCGATCCGGCTGCCCGTCAGCATCTCCACGCGGCCGCTGCCGGCCTGCAGCGCGACGCTGCCGCCATCGGCGGCTGCCACACTGCCCCTGAAGTCGACGCTGGCGCCGCTGGCGTCCAGCGCCGCCCCTGCGCCCAGGTGCAGGCTGCCGCCCTTGGCTTGCACGGTGATGCTGCCCGAGCGTGCGGCCACGGCCGTGTCCAAATCCACCTCGCCGCCCTGCAGCAGCAGGCGGCCGCCCAGGGCCGTGGCGCCAGCCTCTGGCGGCGTGGCGGCCGGTGCGCCGTCGGCGGCGCGCAGCTGCAGGCGGCCGTAGACCGGCGCGCCGGGCGCGGTCTCGTCCACCGCCACCAGCCGCTGCTGCGCACCGCCCAGCGTCTGCAGCAGCGGCGTCACCAGGTTCAGCTGGCCGCCGGCGTGCAGGCCGCCCGTGCCTTGCAACTGCAGGCCCCCGGTGGCCGCCAGTGTCACCTCGCCATAGCCGCTCGTGGCCTTGTCGCCATCGCCGAGCAGCAGCCGCGCGGCATCGAACTGCAACTGGCCCGAGCCGCCCGTGGCCGTGCCCTGCGCGGCGGACCGGTTCAGCCACTGCAGCTCGGTCGCGCTCAGCCTGGCCTGTGCCACGCCGCCCACCGGCACGGCGGCCAGTGACGGCGTGTCCAGCGTCAGGCGACCCAGCGTCGCCGCACCGAGTCTGGTGTTGCCCAGGAGGTCGATCTGCTCGTAGGCGCGCAGCGTCAGTTCACCCAGACTGGCATAGCCTGCCAGGTCGGCGTTGGACAGCACCAGGCCGCCGGTGGCGGGTGACAGCGCGGCCGTCTCGCCCAGGCTCACCCGTGAACCCGAAAGGCTCAGCGCGCCGCCGGCCAGGCCGCTGGTCGGGCCGACGCGCAGCGTGCCGGCCGAACGTGTGGCCCGCGTGGCGTCCAGCAGCATCGAGCCACTGGCCTGCAGCACGGCGCCTGCGGCGATGTCCAGGTCGCCCGCGGCGGCGCTGAAGCTGCCGCGGTCGATGCTGGCCTGCCCTTGGCTGCTCAGCCGCAACAGCGCGCCCGACGCCTCGGCCCCCAGCACCTGCGCCGTGGCCGGCGCGGCTGTGCCCTGCGCGGTCACCGCGCGCAGCACGCTGCCGTCGGCAATGTCGATGCCCTCGAGTGCGCTGATGATCAGTTCGGGCAGTTCCACCGGCGCCGCCGCGCTGGTGGCGACGCTCACGCGCGAGGCCGTCGTCGTGATGCGCGTGGTGTCGCCTTCGAGCGTGCGTGTGCCACCCACCAGCACGCTGGCGTTCAGCGCCGACAGCGTGGCGCTGCTGATCTGCAGCGTGCCGGCCGCCCAGGCACCCGGGTCGACTGCGGCGACGATCGCGATGCGCGGCCCGGTGATGTCGATCTCGGCATTGCGGCCGTTGCGGCCGTCCAGCATGGCGCCGCCGGTCAGGAAGTTGCCGGCCAGCGTCAGCGCACTGGCGTCCAGCAGGCTCAGGTGCCCGGCATCCCATGGGGCGGGCGGCGCCGCGTTGCCGGCGCGTTCGGCCTGGGCGGCCAGCAGTTGCGCGCCGCTGAGCGTGTAGTCGCTGTAGCGGCTGATCGCCGCGCCTGGCAGCACCACCACGCCGACGCTCTGGGACTCCCGCACCGCCGTGCCGATGGCCGTGCGGTGCGCGGCCACGACGGTCTCGCCCGAGGCCAGCGTGGCCGTCTGGCCGGGCTGCAGGTTGCGGTAGGCGCTGCCGGTCTGCAACTGCACCAGGAACGCGCCGGGCAGGGTCGCGAAGCGCGTGGGCAGCAGCACGTACTCGCCCGCCGGCACGCGCGCGCCCGGGCCGATGTCCACGCTGTCGTAAAGCACGGCGTCGCGCGCGTTGCCGAGCGTGAAGCCGGCGCCCGGGTCGCGCCCGCCGGCCAGCTGCTGGTAGCTGTCGTAGGGCACGCCGGCCAGACGCGAGCGCGGGATGACGGCGTAGGTGTCGGCCGCGTTGGCGATGTCGGTGTCACCGCCATTGCCGGGCACGAATTCCACCGCCTGCACGTTGCCGCCGCCGCTGAGGTCGAGCTCGGCGCCGCCGGCCACGACGATGTCGGGTGCGCTCAGCGCTACGCGCTTGCCGGCGGGCGAGACGGCCGTCAGCAGGCGCGGGTTGGTCAGCGAGTTGGTCTGGTTGCCGTCGACGTAGCGCCACTGAACACCATCCAGCGTGCCGCCGTAGAGCACGGTGAGGCCGGCGCCAGAGACCGAACTGAGGCTGCCCGCGGCCAGTTCCAGCCGTTCGCTGGCGCGCAGTTCCAGCGCGCCTTCGGGTGCACGCACCGTGCCGGCCTGCACGAGCTGTGCGGCCTGCAGCGACAGCGCGCCGGCCACGGAATAAACGTCGCCTGCGGTCTGGCCGTTGCCCTGCACCAGCAGGTAGCTGCCACTGCCCAGGGCCTGCACCTCGAACCGGGTGCGCGTGGCCGGGTAGAGCTGGCTGGCGCTGAATTCCAGGTTGCCCGCCGTGCGCAGCGCGCCGGCCTGGACGATGAGCGCCGGGTCGTTGCCCTGCGCCGGGTTGAGGTTGACCTCGCGGCCGATGAACCGCACGTCGCCCTGGCTCTGCACACGCGCCAGCGCCACGCCATCGAGGCGGCTGCTGCCGTAGAAGTCGACCGTGCCGGCGTCGATCGTCAGCACGCCCGTGCCGGCCTGCGGCGGGGTGGCGGGCTGGGCGCGTGTCTCGTCGCGTGTCCACACCATGCGGGCCAGCGCGTCCTGCTGCTGCGTCCGCGGGCCCAGCGACTGGCCGATGGCCACCGTCGCGCCGCGCAGTGTGGTCTGGGCCTCGGGCGCCAGGCGCAGCGTCGGCGCGTCGATGCGGATGCCGCGTTCGAAGGCCAGCGTGCCGGTGCCCTGGAATTCGACCACGTCTTCCGACTGCAGGCGCAGCTTCTCGAAGCCGGCCGCTTGCAGGGCCGCCCCGTCCAGCAGGCTGGTGGTGCGGCCCACGCCGGCCGTCGGCGCGGCGTCCACGCCGCCTGGCGCCACCACCAGGCGTTGTGCCGGCGGCAGGCTCTGCTGCAGGTCGGGACGCAGCAGTTCCACGGCCAGGCTGCCCCCGGCCGCGCTGCCCGGGCCGGCGGCGCGCAGTTCGCCGTTCAGCACCAGCGTGCGCTGGGCCCGCAGTTGCAGCGTGCCGGCGTGGCCGGCCAGGGTCGTCGTGCGCAAGGCCTCGTCCTGCTGCGAGGCGTCGGCCTGGAACACACGCTGCTCGATGCCGCTGAGGTCGATGCGCGAGCCGGCCTCGGTGAGGATGCCGGCCTGCCGCGCCTCGAGCGTGATGCTGCCGCCGCCGAGCACGTTGCCGCGCAGCAGGCCGCTGTCGCTGGGGGTCGGCACGAAGGTGCCGGCCACCGACAGCACGGCGTCGTGGCCGAGACGCAAGGGCGGGGCTTCGAGCAGTTCGCTGCCGCGCAGCGACAGCGTGATGCGCCCGCCTGGCGCCGAGAGCAGACCGTCGACCTCCAGCCCCGCGGCGGCCACCAACGACAGGCTGCCACCCGGGTCGACGAGCAATGCGGCACCTTCACCGACCTGCAGCGCGCCGCCGCCTGCCGCCAGCGTCAGGCTGGCCGGCGCGCGCTGGTGCGCCGGCAGCAACTGCACGTGGGCCACGTCGCGCAGCGCGGCGCCCGAAGGCAGCGCCAGCGCCGCAGCGGTGTCGACGACGAGGTTGCGCTGCTGCGCAACGAGCTGCGCGCCATCGTCCACCCGCAACCCGTTGGCGGCGTTGACCGTGACACTGGCAAAGCCGCCCTCGGCAAACTGGCCGGCGAGCAGCCGCGTGGTGTCGGCGGGCAGCGTGCCGTTGGCGTCGTCGCCAGCCAGCACGGCGCGGTTCAGGTTGAAGGTCAGGCTGCCGCCGCTGGCCAGCGCGTGGCCACGCAGTTCGGCCTGCATCCAGTCGGAGGTGGTCTGGTTGGCGTTGCCCTGGGCGAGCGTGATCTGCCCGCCGCGCCCGCCGCTGACGCGGCGGCCGGCGTCGAGCAGCGCGCCGCCGCTGGCGTCGATGACGGCACCGCGCTCCAGCCGTGTCTGGAAGCTTTCGTCCACCAGCCGCAGCAGCACGCTGCCGCCGGCGGAGGCTGGCATCAGGCTGCCGCCGGTTCCCAGGCGCGCGCTGGGCAGGCGTTCGCCGACGGCCTGCCCGCCCGTGCCACTCTGGTTGATCCAGGCACCCGCCACCGACAGGCTGGCGCTGCTGCGCACCAGCAGGCGCTCGTTCAGCGTCAGCAGGCTGTTGTCGATGAGGTCGACACCGCCTTCCAGCTGCGGCGCCAGCAGCAGGTTGCCCGCGGGCAGCGAGATGTCGCCGGCCAGGTCGAGCAGCGGCGCGCGCAGCGTCAGGCTGGCACCGATGTCGGACTGCAGGCGCACGTCGGCCGGCAGCACGATGCGGCCGTCGGCGTTCACCTCGACCTTGGCGAAGCCGGTCTCCTCGCGCCCCTTCGCATTGCTGCGGGCCGCGCCGAAGACCTGGTCCGCGCCGAGCAGGATGTTCTCGCGCTGTGCGGTGCTCAGCGCGCTGCCGGCGCCGAACCCGGTACCCAGCGTGTCGCCGCCCTGCTGGCGCCACAGCACGTTCCCCAGGCGCTGACCTTCCGGGTTGAAGGTGACGGTGACGGGCGGCTGGTCCACCAGGTCCAGCGACAGCGGCTGCAGGCCGGTGCCGACAAAAAGCGTGCCACCGGTGGGGGCACGGTCGAACTGGCGCTCGCCTATGGTCACGCCCCCGCGCAGGCTGCCGTCCAGCACCAGGCCGGCGCCCGAGCCCAGGCGCAGCGTGCCGCCGTTGCGGCCTTCCACGTAGGCGGCGCGCAGGCTGCCCGAAGCCAGTGTCAGGTTGAGCACGCTCGTGGTCTGGCCCCAGCGTGCGTCTGCGAACTCGGCACGGTCCAGCTGCGCGGCCAGGCGTGTCTGCTGCGGTGCGGTGGCGATGTCGTAGACGCGCCCGTCTTCGCCCAGCAGCGTGGTGGTGGCGACACGGCTGTCGGCGTAGCGGTAGCCGCCGCCGGAGACATCGAGCGTGGCCCCGCTGCGCTCGATCAGTGCGCCCGTCGACCCGATGGAGAGCTCGCCGCCCACGGCGGCCTTCTCGGCCACCGTGCGCGGCACGGCGTCGCGGTAGCCGGCCAGCGCCAGGATGTTGCTGCCCGCGCCCAGGTCCACCGTGACGGTGGCGCCGAGCAGGATGCCGTTTTTCTGGTCGGGCGCGTTCTTGAGTTCGTTGGACGTGACGCGGAACGTGGCCAGGTTGCGTGCCGGGTCGACGTCGCTCCACATGCCGGCCACGCTGGTGACGCTGCCGTCGCCCAGGTAGACACGGGCGGCCGCCGGGTCGGCGGCGTTCGTGGCCTCGATGCCGATGCGGCCGCCTGCGGCCTGCAGCACGCCGTGGTTCTCGATCACGCTGCCGCGGGCGCGGATCTCGCCGCGGAAGGGCGCGTAGTCGCTGCTCTCGGGCAGCGTCGCGGTGTCGGCCCCGTCGGGCATCACCTCGGTCACACTGCCGGCGGCCAGGCGCAGCGAGCCGCTGCCGGTACCGCCCAGATTGCGCGCGCTGAGGTAGATGGAGCCGTTGCGCTGGACCGCGCTCTTCGCCGAGACGCGCCCTTCCTGGTTGATGGCGAGCGCGGCGATGGTGATGTTGCCGCGGTCGGCGGTCACCTCACCGGCGTTGCGCACCAGGTTGGTCAGGTTCAGGCCGGCGCCTTCCTTGTGCGCCTCGACCTCCACCACCAGACCCCGCAGCGTGATGTCGCTGGCATCGGCGTTGACGGCCAGGTAGGCCTTGCTGCCGGCGGCCAGCACCACCTGCCCGTCGGGCGAAGCGATGAGGCCGGCGTCGTGGTCGATGCGCGAGGCCACCATCACCACCGAGCCGCCGCTGCCCGACTGGATCACGGGCGCCGCCGCCGCCGGCGCGCCGAAGCTGCCGATGCCGATGTTGCCCGGCCGTTGCCCGTCGGGCCGCAGCGCCAGCGGGTTGCCGGCGTCGTCGTAGCCGCCCGTGAAGGCCGGTGTCGTCAACCCGCCCGCGGTCAGCGGCGCGCCGCTGTTGCACTGCAGCAGGTTGCCGCCGCAGAACTGGCTGTTGCTCAGCGCCAGGTTCAGCGTCGAGGCCAGCAGCGACTGCGTGTCCACGCGCGCGCCGCGGTCGAAGAGGATGCCGTTCTGGTTGATCAGCATGACCTGGCCGCCCGCCGTCGGCTGGCCATCCACCGAGGGCCCGATGCTGCGCAGGCGGCCCTGGATGACGCTGGGGTTGGCGTCGAAGATGCGGTTCAGGGTGCTCGCGGCGCTGCCCTGCTGGTGGCGGAACAGCACCTCGGCCGCGCCGCCGATGTTGAAGCTGCGCCAGTCCAGCACCGCCCGCAGCGAGGCCTGGTCGATGGTCATGAGCGCTGACGCCGCCCCCGGCGCCGGCGCGTTCACCACCGCCTGTCCGGCCACCACACCGCGCAGTTGCGGCAGCATGGCCGGGGGCAGGATGCCGCCGGCGCCCTGTGCCAGCGCCGGGCCGGCCAGGCCCGCCCACAGTGCGCCGCAGCAGGCCGCTGCGGCCAGGGCCACTTTGCGGCGTGCGCCCAGCGCGGCGGCGTGCAGGGTGGCGGGGCAGGGCGGTCGGTGGGGGCGCATGGGCATCTCGGAAACGGTGGCGGCGTTGCGGCTAGAAGCCGACGGACGCATTGGCGTGCGCGCGCAGGCCGTCGCTGCCCAGGCTGTCGTGTTTCAGCAGCGGCCAGCCCAGCTCCAGCGACAGGCTCATCGGATAGCTGCCCTTGGTGCTGAGCTGCCCGCCCAGGCCCACGCCCAGCAGCCGGAAGCGCGAGGCCTGCCCGGGCAGCGGCCGGCGCAGCACCGCCAGCGCGCCGTCGACGAAGGTATGCAGGCTGGCCGAGGCCAGCAGTGGCCAGCCCAGGCGCGGCGCGAGGTCGGGCGTGGCCAGCTGCAGCGAGCCGCGCAGGCCCTGGTCGCCCACGGCCTCGGCCTCGAGGTAGCCGCGCACGCTGTTCGCACCGCCGACCACGAACTGCTCGTTGGAGATGATGGGCGCCGGCGCCAGCTGCACATCGGCCTGGGCGCGCAGGCGCAGGCCGTACCAGGGCAGCGTGCGGGTGTGGCGCGCGTCGAGCTTCAGCAGCAGGTACTGCGCCTTGGCCTGGTAGCGCTTGTCGGAAAACTCCTGCTGCTCGTTGACGAGGCCCCTCAGGCCACCCGACAGCGTTGCGCCCAGCTGCCATTCGCCCTGCGGCGCGCGGAAAGCGCCGGTCCAGCCCATGCCGAGCGGCAGGTAGGTGATGGGGGTGTCGAAACCGGCGCCTGCCCCGGCCTGCACCGAGTCGAGCATGTCCTTGTATTCGGCGCTCAGCGTCAGCAGCTGGAAGCTCTGGTCGGCCAGCTCCAGCACCACGCTGCGGCGCACGCCGAAGATGTTGCCCGTGCCGAAGAGCTGCGTGCCGCCGACGCCGGCGAACACCTGGCTGTCGGATCGCGTGTAGCTGAAGCTCAGCGCCGCCAGCCCGGCCGGCCCGCGCGGCATCGAGTAGGTGGCGCTCAGCACCTGCACCTCGCCCGGCGACTCGGGCGAGACCACCGCCTGCAGCCCCAGGTTGTGGTCGCGCTGCAGCACGTTGTCGTAGCTCAGCGCAGCCTGCAGGCGCGTAGCGCTGGTGTTGCGGCTGGCCTGGTTGTTCAGGCTCAGGCTGCCATGCAGCGGCAGGCTGTCGGTGACATTGAGGTCGATCTCGGTGCTGCCGGCCTCGCGACCAGGGCGCAGCACGGGCACGACACGCCGGTCGGCACTGCGGTTGACGTCCAGCAGCTGGGCCTGCAGCGTGGGCAGGTGCGGCACCTGGCCTTCGGCCGCCGAGGCGACACGTTCGAGGATGTAGCCCTGCGAGTAGTAGCGCGCGCCGACGACCCGCGTGCGCGCCACCCGGCCTTCGGTGACGAGCAGGCGGATGACGCCGGTGTCGGCGCGCTGCTCCGGGATGTCGACGCTGGCCAGCGCGTAGCCGAGGCTGCGGTAGGCGGTTTCCAGGGCCTTGCGTGCCGCCTCCACGTCATCGAAGCGGCGTGCCGGGCCCAGGTGCGGATAGACGGCACGTTCCACCGCCTCCACGGGCAGCACGGTGTTGCCTTCGATCACGTACTCCAGGATCTCGAAGGCCGGGCTGGCATCCTCCGCCGGGGCTGCTGCGGCGGTCGGCTGCGCGCAGGCCGGCGCCGGGGCCAGCGTACAGGCCAGCGCCAGCGCCGCCATGGCCGCCGCGATGGCCGCGGCCGAATGCCGCGGGCGGCACACCTCGGGCTGGGAACTGGGGCAAGACAACTTCGGCACAGCGCAACCCGATGGGCCCGCGCTGGGCAGCGGGCGGAGACAAGTGAAGCAGGCATTCTGGAAATCGCGCGTGACAGTTCGGTGCACGGCGCAGTCCGTAGGAACCATCGCGCACGCCGCCGCGGGCTGTCATCAGGGTGACCGCATGCGCGGCTAGAAGTGCGGTGCAGCCCGGCACCCGCCGCGGCCGGTTTGCCCGGAGAAGCCCATGCACGCTGTCGCCCGATCCCCTTCATCGCCTGACCCCGCCGCCGCCCTGGCGCGCGCGATTCAACTCATCGCCGCCGGCGACCCGCGCCACGCCGAGGTGGTTTTGCGCGTGGCGCTGGGCAGTTCGCCCACTGCGGCCGCGCCGCATGCCGCGCTGCAGGCCGCGCTGCAGGCCGCGTTGCAGGCGGCGCTGGCCAAGGCGCTGGCCGCGCAGGACCGCCACGCCGAAGCCGTCGAGAGTTTCGCCACCGCCCTGCGCCTGCAACCCGACACCGCGGCGGTGCACGTCGAGCTGGCGCAGAGCCTGCGCTCCCTGGGCCGCGGCGCCGAGGCCGGCCCGCACTTCGAGCGCGCGGCGGCGCTGGAGCCGGCGCAGCCGCACTGGCGCCTGCTCAGCCAGCTGCACGCCGGGCTGATGCTCGAGGAGGAAGGCCGCACGCACGAGGCCATGGCCGTCTTCGAAGCAGCCACGAAGCAGTTTCCGGCGTCGGCCGACGCCTGGGCCGTGCTGGGGGTGGTGCAGTCGCACCTGCGCAGCCCGGCCGAGGCGCAGGTGAGCCTGGCGCGCGCGCTGCAGATCGATCCCGGGCGCCTGGAAGTGATGGAGCGCTTCGCGCGTGTGCTGGTGGACCAGAAGCAGTTCGAGGACGCTGCCCTCGTCTACGAACAGATGCTGCACAAGGACCCGCAGCGCCCGCTGCTCGCGAGTTGGCTGCTGCACTGCAAGTACCTGATGGGTGACTGGCTGAACATCGACAAGCTGCAGGCCCACGTGCTGGGCCGCCTGCAGGCCGGCCGGGCCGACGCCGAGCCTTTCGGCCTGCAGGGCTGGTGTGCCGACCCGGCCCTGCTGCGCGCCGCCGCGGTGGCGCAGGCTGCGCGCACGCACCCGCCGCGGCCGCAGTTTCTGGCCCCAGCCGTGATCGGCCAGGGGCCGAAGCTGCGCCTGGGCTACCTGGCCGGTGAATTCCGCGAGCAGGCCACGGCCATGCTGCTGACCGAGGTGCTGGAGCGCCACGACCGCAGCCGCTTCGAAGTGCATGCCTTCGACACCGGCTGGGACGACGGCGGGCCACGCCGCCGCCGCATCGAGGCCGCCTGCCGGGTGCACGGCATCCAGGGCCTGAGCGACCTGGATGCCGCCCGCCAGGTGCGCGCGCAGGGCATCGACATCCTGGTCAATCTCAACGGCTTCTTCGGCCTTGCCCGCACCGGCGTGTTCTCGATGCGGCCGGCGCCGCTGCAGGTGAATTACCTGGGCTTTCCGGGCACCGTCGGCGCGCCCTACCTTGACTACGTCATCGCCGACCGGACCGTGATCCCCGAAGCCGAGCGCGCGCACTACGTCGAGCAGGTGGTCTGGCTGCCCGACAGCTACCAGCCCAACGACAGCACGCGGCCCGTGGCGGCCGAGCCGGCCACACATGCCGAAGCCGGCCTGCCCGAAGGCGCTTTTGTCTTCTGCTGCCTGAACAACGCCTACAAGATCATCCCGGCCGTGTTCGATGTCTGGATGCGGCTGCTGCAGCGTGTGCCCGGCAGCGTGCTGCTGCTCTACGGCGACAAGCCCGAACTGCAGGCCAACCTGCGGCACGAAGCGCAGCAGCGCGGCGTCGCGCCCGAGCGTGTGCACTTCGCGCCGCCCTGGCCCAACGCGAACCACCTGCGCCGGCTGCAGTTGTGCGACCTGTTCCTCGACACCTGGCCCTATAACGCCCACACCTCCGGCAGCGATGCCCTGTGGGCGGGCCTGCCGGTGCTGACCTGCACCGGGCGCAGCTTTCCCAGCCGCGTGGGTGCGAGCCTGCTGCAGGCGGTGGGCCTGCCTGAACTGGTGACACACGACTTCGGCGCCTACGAGGCGCTGGCGCTGCGCCTGGCCACCGAGCCCGGCCTGCTGACGGGGCTGCGCCAGAGGCTGCAGTCGCAGGTGCGCGCCTCGGCGCTGTACGACACGGCCCGCTACACGCGCCACCTGGAAGCCGCCTTCGAGGCCATGGCCGCACGCGCGCGGGCAGGCCAGCTGCCGCAGTGCTTCGCGGTGGCGCCGCAGGCCTGAGCGCGCCACATTGACCCGCCCTGAATGAGAAGGGCCGGCGCACTTCTTGAAGTGCGCCGGCCCTCAAGCGAGACCGGAACGCCAGCCTCGGGCTGGCGTCAGGAGCGTCGCGATCAGAACACGGGCAGGGCCGGGCGGCAGTTGTCGACGGCGCCACTGGAGTCGGCACGCGACCAGGGGTTGCCGGTTGTCTGGCCGGTCACCGAGTTCAGGCCGATCGTGCCCGCCTTGCCGTCGTCGGTCGCCGTGCTGCCGAAGGTCGGGTGCAGGATGGGCTGGGTGGCGAACAGAGCCTTGAAGGCGATCTTGTAGGCGCCATGGTCGGCGTCGATGGCCGGCAACATGCGCGTGTTCAGCGCGGCGTCGCCGTACCACGGGTAGGTGCCTTCCTTGAGGTTGGTGTAGTTGCCGATCTTGCCGTTGATGCGCACATGCTTCCAGCCGGCCGTGTTGACCAGCTCGGTCGTCAGGGTGCCGACCGCGCCGCGGCTGCCGGTGTTGTGCGTGTTCAGGCAGAACGCGACCTGGCCTGAGCCGCTGTTGTTGACGATGAGGTTGCTGCCGTTGCACGCGTTGGCGGCGGCGTTGTTGTCCAGCGCAGCGGGGCCGGCGACGAAGGCGGGCAGGTTGGTGTAGCAGCTCTTGCCGGCCGGGAAGCCGTTGGCCGTGCGGACGATGACGCCCTCGTAGGTCTTCTGCGTGCCCGAGCTGTCGGCGCGGCGGGCCACGTACACGGTGTCGTTGGTCAGCGTGGCGCCGGTCAGCGCGCTCCAGCTCTGGCCTTCTTGCGTGAACATGGCACGCACCACGGTTTCCGGCAGCGTGGGGATGTCCGCGGCGTTGGTGGAACCGACGGTGAGGTTCTGGGCAGCTTGCAGTGCCTGGTAGGCGACGTTGGTGACCGGCAAGCCGAAGATCACGGTGGCCAGGGGCTCGATGAGCAGGTTGGTGTAGGTGCCGGTGGGGGCGCCGAAGAACTGCGGCTCGACGTCGCTGATGCCCAGCGGGGCCACTTGCACGGTAGTCAGTGTGCTGCTGACCTCGGTGCAGGCGATGCTGGTGCCGGCGGCGGTGGCCGCGGCGCAGCCGGAGGCGATCTTCACCAAGTCCAGGAAGGGCAGCGGAATGCTGTTGTTGATCGGCGCGACGCCGTTGCCTGAGCCGCCGACCGAGTGCTTGTGCACGGCCAGCTGGGTGCGGCCGGCCAGGCCGCCGATCTTGGTGCCGTCGGCCGTGCAGAGCCACACGGACTGATTGCTGACGGTGTACTTGTGCGCGGTACCGCCGACGCACATCGACAGCGAGGCGTTCTCCAGGCCCACGTCCATGGCGGTCGCGCCCGAGACGTAGATTTCCATCGCGTTGGTCGCGTTGTAGGTGCTGGCGGTCAGCGCGAAGGCGGGCATCGTGGAGATGCCGGCGATGGCGGCGACGCCGAGGGCGAGCTTGTTCAGTTTCATGTCCATACTTTCAGGTTTTGAAGGGTTTCAGGAACAGTGTTTCCGAAAAGGGGTCGACAGGGCTCCGCCCAGCCGGCCGCGCAGGGCGGCCAGCGGGAAGACCCGGGAAGTTGCTGGCTTAGGCCTGCTGCGCGTCGGCGCGGCGGCGGCGCACCATGCCGCCAATGGCGGCAAGGCCGGCGCCCATCAGCCACAAGGCCGGGGGCAGCGGCACCGGCGCGACAGCGGAGTCGAGCGAGTAGATGAAGTCACCGTCGGCTTCCAGCGTCACTGTCGCCAGGTTCAGGCTGTTGCCGAAGGCCTTCGTATTGGGTGCAGTGAGGCCGCTGCCGAAGAACGTCGAGCGGGTGGCGTAGTACAGGTTGGCGCTTTCGCCAACGCCACCCTGACCGTTGAACGACTGGAAGCCGTTGACGGCGACCGCGGTGTTCATCATCGTGCCGGTCTTCGACAGGACCATCGGGTTGGTGAAGCCGAACAGGCCGCCCCAGGCGCCGGAGGCCGTGAAGTTGTCGACCATGAGGTTGGTGAAGGTCTCGCCCACGGTGGTCGACGAGACGATCATCCGCTTCGTGCTCAGCTGCGTGGAGTTCGCGGCCAGGTCGTAGGAGCCGACCATCCACTTCACGTCAGGGGCGTTCTGCGTGCCCAGCCAGGTGGCGAAGGCGGGGTCGCTGAAATTCGACTTGACGCTCCCGTTGATCAGCAGGCCAGCCTCGGGCGACTTGTCGCCCACGGCGGCCGGGTTCGGGCCGAGGGAGTTGCCTTGGTTGTTGTCGGCCACCGAGGTGGTGATGCCCGTGGGCAGGAATTCGTTCAGCAGGTAGCCCAGGTCACGGATGTACCAGTCGAAGGTCACCGTGTTGTAGGCCATCAGCGAAAAGCTGCCGTTGTTCTGCGCCGAGGCGTCCGTCAGGTCGGCTTGCGCGCCACCGGCCAGCGAGGCCAGCGCGGCAGCGATAGCCACCATCTTGAGTTTCAGTTTCATGCTTTCTCTCTCCATTGGGTTGAATCAGACCTTGTGGTTCCAACTCGGCGAAACGCGGGCTTGACCGACCCCCGAGGTGCCTTGCTGCATCGGCCGCCCCGGGAAACCCGGGCCAGACTCGACTGCGGACAAGCTTAGGGAGGCTGTGTGTCGTGATGCACCTCACACTGCCTGCACGCCGTAGCCCCAAACGGCTAGGCCGTGCACCGGTGTTCTGCTTGCGCTTGCCGCACTCCTTCCACCTTCTGACCTTAGGCGCCGTGCGTGACATCGTTCCGCCTCTCCGGGGCCCCGGCATAGTGGTTTCGGACTACGCCGCGCTGCCGCGGGCGCGGCTTGCACCCCTGTTCCAGGGGATATCGCCGTCAACCTGGGCCGCCGCCGGCGGTTCCGGCCCGCGCTTCAGACCTGCCGTACCGCGCGACCCTGCCAGGCCTGCAGAAGCAACACTTCGTAAGCGGCGACGAACCCGGCCTCGTCCATCAGCTCGCTGCGCCGCAGGCGCAAACGTGCCTGCGCACGCCATTCGCTGCGGGCGCTTTCGTCGGCAGCCAGCGCCGCGGCCAGCGCCACGAACCGGTCGTCGTCGTGGCACACCCAGCCGGCCTGCCCGGCCGCCGCCAGGATGGACGCGCCCATGCGCGAAGGGTGGGTGCGCCCGGCGCGTGTGACCACGGGCACGCCCATCCACAGCGCTTCGCAGGTGGTGGTGGCGCCGTTGTAGGGGTGGCTGTCCAGCGCCACGTCGACCTCGCCGTACAGCGCCAGGTGCTCGCGGCGGTCGCCGATGCGCGGGCGCATCTCCAGCCGTGCCGCTTGCACACCCTGGCCGGCCATGAACTCAATGATGCTGCGCTGCGTGGCGGCGTCGCCCGCCGCCGCCGCCTTCAGCAGCAGGCGCGAGCCCGGCACGGCGTGCAGCACGCGGGCCCACAGCGCCAGCGTGCGGTCGCTGAGCTTGGCCACGTTGTTGAACGAGCCGAAGGTGACCGGCCCGCGGCGCGATGGCGGCTCTGGCGCCACGTCCGGGCACTCGCGCGCCTCCGGCGGGCGGTAGCAGAACATCGAGCGCCGCATCACCAGCGGCCGCTCGCTGCCGATGTCGGGCTGGTCGCCGGGGTCGATGACGTGATCGGTGATGCGGTGGTGCACACCCTGCACACCGGTCACCGTCGGGTAGCCCAGGTAGCTGACCTGCAGCGCCGCAGCGCCGCGCGCCAGCACCCCCAGCCGCGCACCCGAGGTGTGGCCCGAGAGGTCAACGAGGATGTCAATGCCGTCGGCGCGCATGCGGTGGGCCAGCGCTTCGTCCGACAGGTGCTCGCACTCCACCCAATGGTCGGCGCAGGCCCGCAGCTGCGCCGTCGTCTCGTCGCCCCAGCCGCGGTTGTAGTAACACCACACCTCGAACTTCGTGCGGTCGTGGTGCTGCAGCAGCGGGGCCATGAAAAAGGCCACCGAGTGGCTGATGAAATCGGCCGAGACATAGGCCACGCGCAGGCGACGCAGCCCGGGGGCCGCAGGGACGGCCGGCGCGATGGCCGGCGTGATGGCCGGCGTGATGGCCGGCGCCCACTGCAGCGGCAGTTCGGCAGCAAGCGCCGCGCCGGCCTCGGCGTGCAGCGCCGCCAGTTCGGCCGCGTCTTCGACGAGGTAGTTGGCCACCATCAGCGGCACCGAGTACATCGCCCAGGCCCGGCCCGACACCTCGATGGCCTTGCGCCCGGCGGCCAGCGCTTCGGGCAGGCGCCGGCATTGCTGGTAGCTGTGGCACAGCTGCAGCCAGGCCCGAGGGTCCGGTTCGAGCGCCGCCACCCGCTCGGCCCAGGCCAGGGCTTCACCGGCGCGGCCTTCCCGCGTGAGCTGGTTGGCCAGCGCGCGCATCACCGCCGGCGAGGGCGGCTGCGCATGCGTCTGCATCTGCGTCTGCGTCTGCGTCTGCAGCCAGTGTTCGTAGAGCCGCACCGCGGCGGCGCCCATGCCGCCCGCGACGAGCTCGTGGCCCAGGTTCAGGCAGATGTCGTCGCGGCCGGGTGCCGCACCCAGCGCGCGGTTGAAGGTGTCGATGGCTTCGGCGCGCTGGCGCGCGCGGCGCAGCAGCAGACCGAGGTTGAAGTGCAGCTGGGCGTTGCCCGGGTCCAGCCGCGTGGCCTGTCGCGCCTCTTCGATGACGTCTTCGCCGGGTGCGGCGTCGGCGCCGGCTTCCAGCGCCCGCTCGGCCAGTGCGGCGCGTGTGTAGGCCAGATTGGCGCGCGCTGCGGCAAGCTCGGGCTTCAAGGCCACGGCGCGTTCGTAGCACTGCAGCGCGCCGGCCAGGTCACCACCGTGCTTCAGCGCGATGCCCAGGCTGACATGCGCTTCGGCCAGGTCGGGCTGCAGTGCCAGCGCGCTGCGGTAGGCCTCGACGGCCTGTGGCAGCGCGTGGGCCAGCTTGTGCGCGCGCCCCAGCACGAGCTGGGCGCGTGCGTCGCCCGGGCACAGCGACGCGGCCTGCCGCGCGTGTTCCAGGGCCGGCCCGGCCTGCCCCTCCTGCACGCAGACCATCGCCAGCAGCAGATGGCCGGGGCCGCAGGCGGGGTCGCCCTGCACGGCCGTTGCCGCCAGCCTTCGGCCGCCCTCCAGGTCGCCCTGGGCCAGCCGCTGCCAGGCTTGGGTGAGCCACCCCGACGCCTCGGCCGTCGGCGGGCCGCCGGGCGCCGAGCCGGGCGCCACCGTCAGCCCTGTGGCAGCAGGGCCCGGGCCTCGTCCAGGCGCGGCAGGTCGGCCTTGCTCTCGATGGCCTGCCGGATCAGCGCCTGGCCACGCGCCGTTTCGCCCGACTTGACGAGCGCCTTGCCCAGGTGCAGTTGCAGCAGCGGCGTCGGCGGCGCCAGCGCGACGGCCCGCTCCAGCAGCGGCAGCGCCTTGTCGTACTGGCCCAGGCGGTAGTGGATCCAGCCCAGGCTGTCCAGCTGCCCGGCATTGCGCGAATCGGCGAAACGCGCGGCCAGTTGCAGCGCGCGCTCGGTGCTGGCCTTGTCGCCCTTGACCTCGGCCAGCAGGTAGGCCAGGTTGTTGACGGCCACCGTGTCGTCGGGGAAGCGCTGCACCACCTGCTCGTACACCGCAATGGCCTCCTCGTGGCGCTTGAGCCGCGTCAGCCACTCGGCGCGTGTCGTCGACAGCATCGGCTCGGCCGGCAGCAGCTTCTCGCCTGCGGCCAAGGCCTGCAGGGCTTCTTCCGTCTTGCCTGCGGCCCGCAGCACCCGGGCTTTGCCCAGATGGGCACTGAGCAACTGCGGCGCCGCCGCCACGGCCTCGCTGTAGGCCTTGCCCGCGCCGGCCAGGTCGCCCCGCATCGCCAGCACCTCGCCCTGCAGTTGCAGGTGCTGTGCGCGGTTGTTCGGCTCGGCGCGGGCGCGTGTCTGCACCCGGGCCAGCGCCTCGTCGTGGCGCTTCAGCCCGGCCAGCAGGGTGACGCCGGCGATGTAGGGCGAGGGGTCGCCCGGGGCGGCGGCCACGCCGGCGTCGTACTCCCGCAGCGCAGCGTCGTAGCGCTGCTGCCTGGCGTGCAACTGGCCCAGGCGCACGTAGCCGATGGCCTCATCGGGACGTTGCGCCTTGAGGAGTTCGAGCGACTTCTGCGCCAGTGCGTAGTCTTTCTTCGCGATGGCCAGCTGCGACTTCAGCTCGTACAGGCTGGTGGTCTTGGGCAGGACGCGCAGCGCGCTGTCGAGTTCAGCGTGCGCCGAGACGTAGTCGCCGGCGTCGGCCATGTCGGCCACCAGCAGGCCACGCAGCCCGGCGTCGGTGGGACGCTGCTTGACGGCCTCGGCCAGGGCATCGCGGGCCAGTGCTGGCTCACCCGCGGCGCGGTGTGCCTGCGCCAGCAGCTGTACGACCTGCAGGCTGCCGGGCTCGTCGCGCAGCGCGCCGCGCAGGTCGGCCACGGCATCCTTGGGCTTGCCTTCGTTCAGCAGCATGCGGCCGCGCAGCACCAGGGCGGTGGTGTCGCGCGGGTGGCTCTTCAGGACCTCCTCGACCAGTGCCCGGGCCTCGGCTGTGCGCCCTGCCGCCAGGCGGTAGCCCGCCAACTGGTTGCGTGCACTCACCTGGCTGGGGATGTCGTCACTGCGGTCGATGATCTCGGCCAGCACGCGCTGCGCGTCCTGTGGGCGGTTGCTGCTGCGGTACAGCCCCGCCAGGCCGAAGCGCAGCGACATGTCGCGCGACTTGTCGTTGATGTAGGCCAGGTACTGCGTCTCGGCGATGGCGGCGCCGCGCGTGGCGGTCAGGAAGTCGAGCAGGGCCAGGCGGCGCCGGCCGTCGTCGGGCTGCGCATCGATGGCCTTGCGCATCACGGCCTCGGCGCGGTCGGTCTCCTTGCGCGCCAAGTGGTAGCGCGCCCAGGTCAGCCAGAGCGCGTGGTTCTTCGGCGACGCCACGGTCGCGCGCTCGAAGTAGCCGACGGCCTTCGCACCCATCGCCGGGTCGGAGGCGTTGGCCGAGGCCACTTCCACGGCGGCCTGCAACAGGCCCAGGTGCCGGGGGTCGCGCTGCAGCGCGCTCTCCAGGACGGCCAGCGCCTGCGGCCATTCACGCGCGTTGGAGTGCAGGCCGGCCAGCAGCAGGCTGGCGTCCACAGGGGCCTGCTCGCTGCTGGCCAGCACCTGCCGGGCCAGGGCTTGCGCCTCGGCCGGCTTGCCCGCGGCCGACAGCAGGGCGGCCTGCAGCGTCAACGCCATCGGGTTGCGCGCATCGACAGCCAGCACCTCCTGTACCGTGGCCTGGGCACGGGCGCGGTCGCCGGTGACCAGCAGCAGCCGCGCCACGCCGGTCCTGGCCTCCAGCAGCCCGGGCTGCAGTTCGGTGGCCTTCAGGTACTGGACGTAGGCGCGGCGCGGTTCGCCCTGGCCTTCGCTGATCTGCGCGGCGATGAGGTAGGCGCCCGCGTTCTTGGGGTCGATCTGCAGCACGTTGCGCGCCTCGACGTTGGCCTTGTCCCAGTCGGCTTGGCGCACATACTCGGCGCCCTTCTTCAAGCCGGAGGCGACGAGGTCTTCCTTGCTGCTGCAGGCAGCCAGGGCCACGGTCAGGGCGACCAGCAGCAGACGCGACGGTGTGTGTTTCATGTTCATGATCTCAATCGGGGATGTAAGCGCCCAGCAGCGGATGCATGGCACGCAGGAAGTCGACCAGCCGGCGCTCGGCCACCGCGGCGTCTTCGCCCGGGGCCAGCGGCGTGACCAGGCGCAGCAGCGCGCCGTCGGAGCGGTCGATCACGATCGAGTCGCGCAGGATGCGCCACTTGACCTCGAACTCGCCGGTCATGTTCCGGCCGCGCTGGCGGAACCAGTAATAGACGAGCTGACGGTGCTCGCCCTTCTGGACGAGGGCGCGGTTGACGCGCAGGCCGCTGAAGTCGGGCACGTCGACCTGCTCCAGCGTGAGAATGGTCCAGCCGTCGCCCGGGATGCAGGTGCGCGGCGAGTGGCTCGACTCACCGCCGCTCTGCGAGGCGTAGTAGGCGCTGTAGAAGTTCACCCAGGGCACTTTGCCTTGCTCGCCGCCGCGCGTGTAGTTGCCCAGGAAGTAGTCGGTGACGGCCAGCGCAGCCACGATGTCGGGCATCAGCTTGTCGGTGCGGGCCGTCCACCCGCCGGGCAGTTGCAGCGGAAACGCCGAGAAGGGCGTGCGGGGCGGTGCCTGCTGCGTGCGTTCGGGTTGGCTCAGGGCCAGCACCGCGGCGGCGGCCATGAGGGCGGCTGCCGCACCCTGGGCGGTCGAGAGCCGCCGTTGCACGGGCAGCGCACCACGCGCGGCGGGCGGCGGCAAGTCGATCACGAAGACGTCGGCGAGCTTGAGCCCGGGGTTGCCCAGGCGCGCCAGCAGCAGCATCTCGACCAGCAGCAGCGCCAGACAGATGAGGAACATGAACCAGCCTTCGAGATCGTGCAGCAGGCCTTCGGCCATTTCGGTACCCCAGTACTCGACGGTGACGCCGATGAGGCCGATGCGCAGGCTGTTGATGAGGATGGTCAGCGGTACCGTGGACAGCACCAGCCACGCACGCTTCCACCACGCCGCCCGGAAGAAGTAGGCCGCCAGGCAGCCCAGCACCAGCAGGGGAAACAGGTAGCGCAGGCCGTTGCAGGCCTCCACGACCTGCAGCTTGTAGCTGCCCAGGTCGATGACGTTGCCCTCCAGGAAGACACTGATGCCGAACAGCCGTATCAGCGACACACCCAGTTGGGAAGAGATCAGCTGCAGGCCGTGCGAAACCTCGCGCAGGAGGAATTGGGGCAGCGGGATCATGAGCAGCAGCATGGCCAGCGGCACGGCCAGGATGCGTGTGCCCCGCCACCCCACGGCCGCCAGGGCGATGCCGAACAGGCCGACCACGAAGCCGTACTGGCTGAAGACGCGGATGGCGCTGAGATGCCCCACGGCGCCGAGCAGCAGTGCCAGCGCCAGCACGGGCAGGCCCCACCATGAGCCAACGAGTTCCATGCGCCGCAACTGTTCGCTGCGCTGCCACATCAGGTAGGCGCTGATGATGGGCACGAACCAGCCGTAGCTGTACTCCTCGACGGTCTGCCAGGTGGCGACCATGAACTCGAGGGCGGGGTAGTGCCAGAGCACCATCGCGGCGAACGCCACGGCGAGCGCCAGCCACTGCGCGGGGCTCGATTTCCAGTGGGCTTGCAGAGGCGGGGCGGCCAGCGTCGAGGACATGGGTGAAAGGGGCCCGGGAACCGGTGCCGCGGGCAAGAGGGATTGAGCCGGCCGAGGTTAGCCAGCCTGTGTGACATCGGCGTGGCGTGGCACGTGTCGCCACTGGCCGTTCGGCGCGTGCAGCGGCCTGCGACCGGCGCGCGCCGGCCAGGCGTCCGTTCGGCCGCTGGGCTGTCAACGACGGGACACATCGGGCCCCTAAGCTGGCCCTGAATCTGGCTTTGCGTACGGGCCTGCCAGTCCGCAGGTGGGCGTGGCTTTGCGCGCCGCGAATGCCGCGGCCCCCACTCTTCCGCCTTCACGATGCCCGCGTCAGTTCCAACCCTTGCAGACCCCTTCGAGTCGCCCAGCACGTCCCTGGCCAACCGCGCCGGCCGCGCGCTCTGGGGCGTGGTGTGGCTGTTGCTGTTTCGCCCTTCGCCTCGACCGGCGCACGCCTGGCGGGCGTTCCTGCTACGTCTGTTCGGCGCCCGGCTGGGCCCGTGTTGCCACTTCTACCCGGGTGCGCGCATCTGGGCGCCCTGGAACCTGGTCTGCGAGGACCACGTCGGCGTGGCCGACGAGGCCGTGATCTACAACCCGGCGCCGGTACTGCTGCGTTCGCACAGTGTGGTCTCGCAGCAGGCCTACCTGTGCGGAGCGAGCCACGATGTCGACGATGCCCGCTTCCCCATGGTCAGCCAGCCCATCGAACTGGGACGCTATGCCTGGGTCGCCGCGCGGGCCACGGTGTGCGCTGGCGTGCGACTGGGCGACGGTGCCGTGCTGGGGCTGGCCGGGGTGGCCACCCACGATCTGGAAGCCTGGAGCGTGCACGTCGGCATCCCCGCGCGCCGGATTCGTTCACGACGTCGGCACGATGGACGCTGAGCAGGCTCTGGACCTGGGCGATGGCCGAGCCGCACGCAGCGAGTTCCGCTGGAACCACGGAGGGCCTGCCGACATCCACGGCCACGTGGCGCGGCCGGTCGTGATGCAACTCGACCGCTTCGATGCCCGCACCGTGCTCGATCTGGGCTGCGGCAACGGCTGGCTCACCGCGGCGCTCGCACGCTGCGCCTTCGACGTCGTTGGGATGGACTGCAGCGAAAGTGGCATCGCCATCGCCCGCCAGACCCATCCGGACCTGC
>Ga0335397_10001136_pt1 | contig 36041 bp, 30 predicted proteins | sample MAT04_FD_205740 | JGI IMG/M metagenome (GOLD analysis project Ga0335397, IMG submission 205740) | Freshwater microbial communities from Lake Fryxell liftoff mats and glacier meltwater in Antarctica - MAT-04 (spades assembly) (version 2) ... | reverse complement strand
CCGCTTGCTTCAAAGGATGATTTTCGTGTGGTTACCTACCTTTATGAGCAAGGATATGCAAATTGGCAGGTAAAAGAAGGAAGTGGCCTTTTTATTGAAAAACATAATTTTTCTCAGTTTATGACACCCCTTACACCTTTTTCAAAAGGATTTGTTGCTTTAGCAAAATTTAATGATCATCCGAACGAGCTTGAAATGATTGGCATTCAAATTCCTTTTGGATTTACCCTTATTATTGAAGAAGGCTGCATTCACGGAGATTCCACTTTAAATGGTTTTTACATGATGGGAATGACATCAGACCACACTACCATGAGAACAGCTGATACCGTATTTTTAAAAGATCGAACTACAAAAGAAAATGTTTCGATGTCAATTATTGAAGAAAAATTGCCCATCTTCAACGAGCCGCATGCACCCCATGTGCTCTTTAAAGAATCAAGCGATCATGAAAAAGCTGAATTTATAAATTTACTAAAAACCAAAAGCCTCATCTGTAACCCCCAAAACTCCGAGTATCGAAAAATCCTATTAAGCAACATTTACCAAAGCAGCTCTCCAAAATAAATCTATAAAAAAATATTTGACAATGTGGGGTCTTTAAGATCTTCCTAGCCGCGATGCGGCGAAAGCATGTAGCCTTAGGGTGAAAACCCGTGGTCAAATCAAACATAAAATTAAGCTGCGAAGCAGCGACAGAATCATAACCTAAACTTGCATTTCTGCCGCCACCTTCGTGGCTTAATTTTTTTATGCGTTTAGCCCACGGGTTGACACCCGTGGCTACATGCTTTCGCTGCTTCGCAGCTAACTAATTAAGAATACCTACACCATGGTAATTTCATTTTGTTATTTTTAAATAAATTAGTTGATAAAAATTCAGGATAGGTGTATAATTGTAGTTTAAAAGGAGAGATTATGCAACCAAAAGGCTTAGGGAGTCGCGACAGTTTTTCTACGTGCGTACCGACAGATATCTATGTCATCATCCGCAATCCTCAGATGAAATTAAACCCGATCGATCCTGTTGAATTGGACACCATCGAAAAAGAATGCGCAAGAAATGACGCTGAATTAAAGCAAATGTCTGGTGCCAAGCCCATTTTATTCCTGATAAAAGGGACCAAAATTTTTCTTACTGTTCTATTTTTTCCCGTTCGCTTTGTATTTGCCATTCCTAAATTTGCTTTAACACAAATTCTTCCTCAGATGTCAAAAAAAGTGAAAAAAGCTTTTTCAACGCTAAATAATGCTCTTAGAAAACTGGTTGAAGCAGTAACAATTAGAACAAAAGTTTTAAAAAGTTTAAAAGTTGCTTTGCACCCGCTCGCATCTCTTATAAAAACATCCTTTCAAAAACTGTCACAAAATATTTTTAAGCCATTTATTGCATTTTTAAATGGTTCAAAGAATGGCGTTAATAAAATGGCTTCTTTTGTTTCAAAACAATTAAATAAAATAAAAGGCTCTTTTAGTTTTGTAAAAACTTTTACATCTAAAGTTATGGAACTCTCAAAAAAAGCAGAAGATATTTTACCTTCTTCAATCCCGTTTGCAAGTTCTTTTACAAAGTTAAATGCAGCATCTAAATCTTTTGCTAATAGCGTTAATTCTAAGGCAAAGTCACTTGGTAATAAAGTAGCACACTATTCAAAAGGATTACAAAAAGGTTTCGCTCGTTTGGTAAAACCAGTTGCTACGAAATTAAAAGCTATTTCGAAAAAAACAGCAGCCGTTTTAGATAATTTGAAAAAAAAGGTTGTCAACGCTATTGCACCAAAAGTTGTGGCCATCTCTGAAGCTATTGAAAATAAAGTAGTAAGCGCCATTCAACTTTGCAAACCACCTGTTGTGATTGTGGTTGCATTTCTTAGTCAGATCAATCAGAGTGCTCTCCAGCTGCTTTTTAGAAATCCAGGAGTGCAAATTTTAAAATCCAGATTTGCCGCTTTAAAAAAAATGACAGCCAAAGTCCAACGTGTTTCTGTTGCAATTTTGAAAGCCTTTGAGCGTGTAAAAGACGAAGCTAAAAAGACTTTAAAGCAAATAGCCTCCCAAGCTAAAAAGCTTTATACAAAAGCTGCACATTATGGTGAAAAGGGCAGACAAAAAGCAATGCTTGTTGTCGGTAAATTCTTAAACCTAATCAAAACTGGCTTAATATACTTTATGAGCTTTTTTACGGGCTTGGGTAGATTTTTCGTTGGGCTGGTTAGATGGTTTCGCATCATGGTTCGGTTTTCAGGCTATCTTGTCCGTGAAATCTACCGCGAATTTAAACTTCAACTCGCCTCCTCGTAATTTTTTTACCTTAGTAACTTTTGCTTTTTTTTACCGCGAAGGACTAAGAAGAAGCACGCTTTGGAAATCTGCCCCATTACCGCGGCAGCGGTAGAAAGGTATTAGCCCCATGTAGAATGAAAGACCCAAGGTCTGAAATGGTGCATGGGGTAGGATATGAAGAGAAAACAGCCGCGGCAGCGGTGACAGGAAAAATTTAGAAAGTTATGACACATGCTTTTAAATCACATTTTTTCCATTTAATATGGTCAACGAAAAATCGAACTAAATGGATTGATAATGAAATTCAATCCGATTTATACTCCTACATGGGAGGGTTTGTTTTTGATTGATTTCTTACACCGCTACCGCGGCTTATTTATATTTTTAAATGTACCCCACGCACCATTTCAGACTTTCGGTCTTTCATTTTACGTGGGGCTAATACATTTTTACCGCTTCCGCGGTAAGAATAGGATATTTTTTACATATCCTGTGGTGAAAGATTATTTTCAGGTTTGAGTAGAACAAGAATATTTGAGTCTGAATAGTCTTTTTTTAATTCTTCCTCGCAGCATAAGCTGCGCTTCTTCGCTTATCTTCGTGGTAAAAAAATGCAAATGTAACGGTGGAACCCTCTCTCGTGATTCTCTGAAGTTTAAGCTATTAAATATCCAACTAACGAAGCCACAAAGACTGCAATAACCGGCACCTTAACAGGTTTAAAATGAAAAAGCTTGTAAGCAATATTTAAAATACTCAAAAGAATCAATGCAGGGTAGCTTACTTGCAAAATAGGGATCAACATATTGGCAATTCCTGAAAAATTCAAGATGGAAATGAAATAAGTAACAATCAATGTTCCAATCAATGCAGGAACGTAGCCAATTTTTTTATTAGAAATATCATAATGAATAAATTCAGCAAAAACGGCAGCTAATGCAATAGCTGTTGTCAAGCAGGCAAGTGCTACTGCAATACAAGCTACAATGCCGGCGTATGGACCTAAAACATGAATCGCAATTATTCCAATTAACTTGTCAGGAGTAACACCACTCAAGCCTTCGCTATGAAATGCTGCTACAAAACTAAAGCCAATATAGACTAATGATAAGAGTGTAGCGCCAATTAAGCTTGCTTTCAAAGTCATATTGATAATCAATTTATCATTTTTTTCGTTGTCAGCTTCAGGTGCGGTTTTTAAGCAAGAAAGAACTACCGATGAAAAGAAAAACGCCCCAATCAAATCCATTGTTTGATAACCATCGTTTAATCCTTTTAGAAAAATATCAACGGTCGAAGTGTCGCTAATGGGTAAAGTTGGTGAGACAATAAGTCCTTTAATAATGATAAACGCCAAAGATCCTAAAAGAATAGGTGTTAAAATAACCCCAAGAACATCAATGATTGAATTTTTTCTAAAGGTAAAAGCAAAGATGATCAAACAAGAGACAATGCTAAAAGAAGAAGCAGTCATGTCGGGAAAATAGAGCTGCATTGTTGAAAACGAAAGGGCAATGCAACGGGGGAGTGCTCCAAATGGCCCAAGAAGTGCCATAATACATAGAGAAATCAGAAAGCCCGGAACTTTTCCAACGCGATTAAAAAAATATTTATAATTTCCATCAAAAAGGGTCATGGAGATCAGTCCAAGAAAAGGGACGCCAACAGCCGTAATCAATAAGCCTAAGATGGCATATAAGGTGTTGCCTTTTGCAATTTGACCCAAAGCCAAAGGGAAGACCACATTGCCTGCTCCAAAAAACATGGAAAACATGGCTAGCCCGGTTGAAATGATGCGTTTATTTTTTAAATCCATTAGTTTGCTCTTGTATGATGTAAAATTTAAGAAGTCTACTACATAATAAACTAGAATATAAATTATTATCAATGATAAAATCTAAGTTTGTTATAAGTCTGCTGCTATAAAAAAGACTTGACTTTCATATGGCCAATAGGTTATGAAGGTAAGATATTTAATTAATGAGTACATGATGTATTTACCCAAAAGTTCTATAAAAGTAGCCCCCTCAATTTTAGCGGGTGATTTTGGCCATTTTGCAGATGAAGCAAAACGTATCGAAGATTCCGGTGCCAATTGGCTGCACGTCGATATCATGGATGGTCATTTTGTCCCCAACCTCACAATCGGTCCTCGGGCTGTAGCTGCGATCAATCGATCAACCGACATGTTTTTAGATGTTCATTTAATGATGTACAATCCTTATGATTATATTGAACGTTTTGTTGAAGCAGGTGCTGATCAAATCACCATTCACCTAGAAGCTACTGAAGATGTTGATGCGACTTTGGCTTTTATCAGAAAATGCAATGTGAAAGCAGGTCTTGCAATCAATCCGGAAACATCGGTTACGCTTCTTACAAGATATTTGAATTTATGCGACATGGTTCTACTGATGACGGTCGACCCGGGATTTGGCGGCCAAGCTTTCAAAACTGAGGTCCTAGAAAAAATTGAATTTTTACGCGGTGTCTGCGATAAACTTGATCTTCGTAAAGGTGGAGTCTACGTAAAGCACACTGATCAAACTACCGCTCCATTCAATATTCAAGTCGATGGTGGTATTAATAATGAAACAGCTAAATTATGCTTCGATGCCGGCGCTAATGTTTTTGTAGCCGGAACATTTCTTTTTAAACAACAAAATTTAAAAAATGCTGTGACAGAGTTGCGGCATGCGGCTGGAGGCTAAAACTATGGTAGTCAGTACACAGATTATACCCGGGATGACCATCTCGATCGGGACTAAGTTATATCGCGTTGAATCAAGCGTTAAAGTTATGGTTCCCAAGGGTACGCCTTTTATAAAGACCAAATTAAAAGATCTTGGTACAGGTGAATTGGTTGAAAAAAGTTTTAAACCCGATCAGATGATTAAAGATGTCTCGATTGTAGAAAAACATTTGGAATTCCTTTATCCTGAAGGAAAAGATTATCTTTTCTTAGATATTGAAACATTAGATCAGATTTTAGTGCCTTCCCACATTGTTGGTAATAACATTAATTATCTCAAGGAAGGGATTGCCTTAAAAGCTACTTTTTATGGAGAAACCGTTTTTTCTGTAGAACTGCCTCAGTTCTTAGAAATTATGATCGCTAAAGTTGAAAATGGAGTAAACTCCGGACAGCTTGGAAGCACAAATAAAGTCGCCATCCTAGAAACAGGGGCAAGAGTTGAAGTTCCTCCTTTTATTGAGATCGGGGACATTATCAAGGTAGATACAAAAACAGATGATTATATACAAAGAGTTTAGGAGTCTTGCATGTGGGAAATAAAGCAGATTAAAGAATTGATGGCGGCCATGGGACGCACTTGCATGAAGCGCATTTCAATTAAAGATAAAAATGGTTTTGAAATTGTTCTTGAAAGAGAAGAACATGGCGTTTGTAAGCCGCAGGATCTTGGCATGGATTATTCATCCGATCCAAGAAATGATGGTTCTCTACGCCGCTATAGTTCTGGCCAAAGTCATGAAATTCCAACCTCTTTGGTTCCACCAATCAAAGTGGCTCCCGTAGAAGAGCCATCAGGTTCTTTTGTAACATCTCCAATGGTCGGAACATTTTATTCCTCTCCATCGCCGGACGATCCCTCATTTGTTAAAGTCGGTGACAAAATCGATAAAAATGATGTCGTTTGCATCATTGAGGCTATGAAGGTTATGAATGAAGTTAAAGCCGGAGTATCAGGTACCGTTGCTGAAATCTTGCCTGAAAGCGGCCACCCTGTTGAATTTGGAACTAAACTATTGCGCGTCATCCCCGGATAAAAATATATGCAAAAAGTACTTATTGCCAATCGTGGAGAAATCGCAGTTAGGATCATTCGTGCCTGTCACGACCTTGGACTGCAAACTGTTGCCGTCTATTCTCAGGCAGATTCTGAGGCTTTGCACGTCCTGCATGCCGACGAAGCGATCTGCATTGGGGAGCCTCAATCTGCAAAATCTTATTTAAGGATTCCAAATATTTTGTCTGCATGCGAAATTACAGGTGCAGATGCCATCCATCCAGGATATGGTTTTTTAAGTGAAAATGCAAATTTTGCCTCTATTTGTGAAAGTTGCGGAATTAATTTTATTGGCCCAACCCACGAAGCGATCTCCTTTCTTGGAGATAAAGCCCAAGCAAAAGCCACTGCAAAAAGAGCAAAATGCCCAATAATTCCGGGTTCTGACGGAATTGTTGAAGATCTAAAAACAGCTCTTCATGAAGCCAATAAAATCGGGTATCCGGTTTTCATCAAGGCCGTTGCCGGTGGTGGTGGAAAAGGGATTCGTATTGCCCAAAACGAATTTGAATTTGCCAAATTATTTATTGCCGCAAGAACAGAGGCTGAAGTTAACTTTGGAAATCCAAGTGTGTACTTAGAAAAAATGATCATGAATCCAAGGCACGTCGAAGTGCAGATCATCGGTGATAAGCATGGCAATTATGTTCATCTAGGGGAGCGCGACTGTACAACTCAAAGACGACGCCAAAAATTGATTGAAGAGGCTCCAAGCCCTGTTTTAAGTCCCAAGCTACGACAAAAAATGGGCCAAGCTGCCATTAGCGTTGTAAGGGAAGCTAATTATTCCTCCGTTGGAACAGTAGAATTTTTGTTGGATGAAAACCATGATTTTTACTTCATGGAAGTTAACACCCGCATACAAGTTGAACATAGTGTTACCGAAGAATTAACGGGCATTGATCTGATCAAAGAGCAGATTAACGTGGCTATGGGTAAAAAACTTTCATTTGAACAAAAAGATGTAGAGTTCAAGGGTCACGTAATTGAATTTCGAATAAACGCAGAAGATGCGTCGAAAAATTTTGCCCCGTCACCAGGACGCCTTGAATATTATTTACCACCCGGTGGCCCACACGTAAGGGTTGATAGCGCATGTTATTCCGGTTACACAATACCGCCAAATTATGACTCGATGATTGCAAAACTGATTGTCAGAGGAAAAACAAGGGAAGAAGCAATTGCTGTAGGCAAACGTGCTCTTCGCGAATTTCATATTGGGGGAGTGCACTCAACAATTCCTTTTCATCTTTATATGCTTGAAGATGAGAAGTTTTTAACAAGCGATTTCAACCTCAATTATATTGATAGCCTGATTGAAGAAGGATGCTCCTTCAAACTGGATACATAGAAACTCTAGGCGCTGCCGAAATGCAGATTTTTGGAGTGCGGTGACTCGTCACCGCTCTTTTGCTAGAAATCGACTCGTCGATTTTTTTGGGCTTAGGAGAAAGCTAGACCCAAGTCTTGGCATTCCATAACAATTTTTGTGGATATATAGGTAAACATGTTATTGACGACACATCTTGACAAAGCCAAGCTAAAAGAAGAAAATAATTTTCAACCAAAAGCTGCCTTTTCCAAAGATTTTCAAAGGCTTGAAAGATTAGAAAAGCAAGATCGTCTTGCCTACAATCACGATGTCGATCGCATCATTCATTCAAAGCCTTATTCTCGGTACGTAGATAAAACTCAAGTTGTTTACTTGGCCGATAATGACCATATCACTCATAGAAGCCTTCACGTTCAGCTTGTCAGCCATTTTGCACGTAGCATCGCAGAAGATTTAAATTTGAATGTCGATTTGGTAGAAGCAATTTCTTTAGGCCATGATGTCGGTCATCCGCCTTTTGGACATGAGGGTGAAGAATATTTATCTAAAATTTCTGTAGAATATGGAAATGGAATTTTTGCACATCCTTGGCAATCTTGCCGTCTTTTTTCTGAGATTGACCCTTTAAATTTATGCCTACATGTTTATGATGGGTTTTTATGCCACGATGGAGGGTTATCAGACACTAAATTAGTACCAAATTTTGGCAAAACCTGGGATGACCATTTCAGAGAAAAAGAAGAAAAGCTTAAAAGCCCTGAAAAAAACATCATGCCAGGTACATTAGAGGGCTGTCTTGTTAAAATTAGCGACACCATAAGTTATATTGGCAAAGATATCGAAGATGCCATCAGCATCGGACTTATCGAAAGAAAAGATATTCCCAAAACAGCCTTAGGAAACAATAACCGCGATATTTTACAAGCTCTTAAATGTGATTTAACATTAGCAAGTGAAGGTAAAGATTATATTGCCATATCCGATGAGGCTTTAAACAGCTTAAAGGTTTTGCGTGAATTTAATTTTGCAAATATTTATCTCCATCCAAAGCTTAAAAGCCAATCCAAAAAAATTAGTCAAAGTTATCAAATATTATTTGATTTCCTTTACGATGACCTTATAAAAAACGAACAAGCAAGCTATATCTGGCTTAATTTTTGCCACAATAAGCCAAAGAAATATTTGGCAGGATCAACGCCGGTTCAATTGGTTATCGATTTTGTGGCAGGAATGACAGATACCTTCTTTATTCGTACACTTGAATCCTTCATTTTACCACAGCGCATAAGATTACACCAATGAATGACATTTCTCTATTAATTGAAACAAGCACAGAACGCGGTTGCGTTGCTTTATTTCGTGACAAAACCTTGATTTACCATGGAATATTGCCATTTGGTTTGCAAAATTCGGCAACACTTTTTCCTGAAATCATTAAAGCTTTTACATTCCTTGGACTTCTGCCATCAAATTTAAAACTTATAATGACAGGAATTGGTCCGGGCTCGTATACGGGAATTCGGGTGGGCGCAATCGTTGCTAAAACTTTAGCGTTTGCTTTACACATTCCATTAATTGGAATTTGCAGTTTAGAAGGCTTCATTCCAAAAGAAGATGGTACGTTTGCTTCAATTATTGATGCAAGAATAGGCGGGGTTTATCTTCAAACAGGCAAAAAGGAAAACGGTGCAGTTGTAAGTCTAACAGCGCCAATGGTTCTGTCTATTCCGGAAGCGGCTATTTTAATAAAAGAAGCCACAAACATTACAACTCCAAGCTCAACTCTCCTTACCCAAAGATTTGAAAAAAATGGAGACAGTTTCAATATTTTGGAAGTTGATCCCGATCCTATTCAAATGGCAAATAAAGGCTTTTGCAAATTTGAAGCCGGCAATTACCGCAAAGACCAGCAGCTTGAACTTTTGTACTTGCGTTAAAAAGACCCCCTTCGTGATAAAAAAGTTTCGATTAGCGCAAACCATCCAATAAACCTATTGATTAATATCTCCTCTCATTGTATAATATTAAGTATTGGTTAGCTTGAATTCGTGTTTAGGTATTTCTTAAATCGACTTCTCGTCTATGTTTAAACCCATAAACTTTTTAAAAGGAATGAACTAAATGACAATTGTTAAAGTTCGAGTTGGCGAGCCTATTGATAAAGCTCTTCGTGCATTAAAGAAAAGACTTGATAAAGAAGGCGTGATGAAGTCTGTTAAGGCTCATCGTTTCTATTCTAAACCATCCATTGCAAAACGTGCAAAATCTAAAGCTGCTTTGAAATATAAAAGAACTCGTTAGTCGTTTATTAAACTCTCATCACATGATGTCAATCCAAGGATCTATTTATTGGATTGACCCGTAAAATATGGACATTTTTATGGCTGAATACTATGAAACCCTGAGTATTTCAAAGTCCGCTACTGCAGACGAAATCAAAAAAGCTTACCGTAAAAAAGCGTTACAATTCCACCCTGACAAAAACCCCGGAGATAAAGAAGCTGAAAAGCAATTCAAGGAAATTTCCGAGGCTTATGAGGTTTTAAGTGATGAGAAAAAGCGTCAACTTTATGACCGTTATGGTAAAGATGGTGTTCAGGCCGGTCAATTTGGCCAAGGTCAGCAAGGCGGATTTTCTTCCATGGATGAAGCTCTTCGTACCTTTATGGGAGCGTTTGGAGGAATGGGCGGCGGAGAAACCATTTTTGAGAGCTATTTTGGCGGCGGAGGATTTAGTGGCGCTCAACCCGAGATGCGTCGTCAAGGAGCTAGTAAACGTGTCAATATCACAGTTTCCTTTGAGGAGGCTGCAAAAGGTGCTGACAAAGAGCTTGCTATTACTAATTACGTGACTTGCAAAACTTGCAGCGGTAAAGGTACTCCGACAAGCGATGGTATTAAGAAATGTAAGCGTTGCAGAGGTGCCGGCCAAATCAATGAGCAGCGTGGCTTCTTTAGTATGACAATGCCTTGTCCTGACTGTCAAGGAATGGGACAAATCGTAACAAATCCTTGCAAGGATTGTCACGGCGAAGGCATTGTCAAAGAAAAGCAACACGTTAAAGTCCATATTCCCGCAGGTGTCGATAATGGCATGCGTCTTAAAATGAGCGGCTACGGTGATGCCGGGCAAGGCGGCGGTCCATCAGGTGATCTTTTCGTATTTATTACGGTTGAAAAGCATGAAATGTTTGAGCGCGAAGGCAACGATGTCATCATTGATCTTCCCATTAGCTTTTCTGAGGCTGCATTAGGTTGCATAAAAGATGTTCCATCGGTACTAAAGCACACATGTCGTGTAACGATTCCTGAAGGAACTCAAAATAGCAAAATCTTCCGCATTAAAGGTGAAGGCTTCCCTAATGTTCATGGACAAGGGAAGGGAGATTTTCTAGTGCGCATTTTTGTTGAAACACCAACAAAATTGTCAGCAAAACAAAAAGAACTCCTTGAAGAATATTCCAAACTTGAAGGCCCTGCAAACTTACCAAAGCGCGGCGGTTTTCTTGACAAAATAAAAAGCTTATTTGCCAAACGCTAACTCCTAAGAGTTTTTGGCAAATTCTAATTCGGTTCGTGCAGAGCACTTTATAAAGATCTCTCGCGAACCTTTTCTCTCTTTTAGCTTTTCCTGAGAATTTTTTCTATCTCTAACTTTTTCAATCGAATCCCTTTTATCATCACCATCAACAGCTCTTGGAAGTTCATTATCCAACGAAAACATAAGTGAATTGTTTTTTTTTGATTCAAAAAGCTTTTTTATTTTAATTTCTGTCGGATTTTTTAAATTCAAAGGGTTTTCTTCTTTTACCACGTTTGTATTAAACGTATTTAAAGAGTTATAGACAGGCTCCATAATGCACTCCATGGATAAGTGTTTATTTTTCTTGTAGCACAAGATGTAAATTAACGTCACTTCAAATTTATAAAAAATTATTTACTTGAATTTATCAACTAGTGTATATGTTTTACATGGAACCTTTAAGACTCAAATTTAATTTACCAAAATCAGATCTAACTTTTAATCAAGATGCTAAAGATGCATCGGAATTAACAAAAAAGACCGGAAAGTTATGGGAATGCATCGCAAGAACTTTGCAACCCTGTGGCGGCTATATTTATCAATTCAAATTGAAACCGGAATTTGACACGGTCACTGCAAATCTTCTAGCCACAAATTGCACGATGGCAGCACAAGCAAAATCTAAAGAAATATTTCCGGCACTCGAAATTTACGCAGAAGATTACCCATATCTTGAACTTAAATTTCGAAAAAGTGAAAAACTTCAAGAACAATGGATCGATGAAAAATGTAACGCCGTTCTTCAAAATTCAAACGGACTTCTTCCAATTTCAAATGGGACTATAACTGAAATTTTCCAGACCATTCGACATACTATAAAGGCTGGATTGGATAAACGTCTTAAAATTGGTGAAGATTTAAGGTACCTCGGATTTAAAAAAATAACGAACCAAAAAGGAGTTTATTTTTTTCTTCCTTGTCGTGAAGTTCTAAACGAACACTTTGCAAAACTTAAAAAGATTCGACCAAACTTAAGCGGTTTGAGTATTGCCTCAAGTGAAGGTGTAGCTACCGATATGGATTTTGTTAGAAGCTATATGACGCATGATGGGCTTCTTTCTGAAGGGGCTGAATTCATGCATGATCATTCAGCACATATCCTTCCCTTGCTGTATCTTAAGCTAGAATCTGAAAAATTACCTAAAAAGCATACTTATGACAAGAGTAAAAAAAGAATTGTCAATCACGTAAGAATAGCCTACGAAAGAATTCTCAATGCTGAAAGAGGAATGATGAACGGTACTTTGATTGTCGAAAAAGAATACAGCGATCGATTTCAGAATGATTTAAATTTGCTAAAGACCGGCTTAGGGATAGTAGTAGATCGATTGTCTGCAATTAATTCCTTGGACCGTTTTCATAAAACTGCTATAAGGATTGGTGAAACTGGGGAAGAAATATTGGAAAAACACTTTGCAAGTATATGGACAAAAAATAATTGGAAAGAGTACATAGCAAAGCGTTATACTGAATACAAAATCAATCCCCAAGCACTTTCAAGCCTTTGGCAGCTAATTACCGCCTTTGAAAAAGACCAAAAATCCAAAAACCTTCTTTAACCGCAATCATAAGACCGGCTATAGAAGATCTCTATGGGGACGGTTTTCTCTTGAAGTGCACTAACTTTTAATCGCTTCTCAAGCTTTACACAACCCTAACTTCGATTAAAAGTTATGAACTTGTGAGAGAACTGTCCCCAAAATCTACCATCCTAGTTATATAAAATTTTCTTCTAATCATATCAATTGTAAATTCAGGTTTGGTAAAATAAACATTAATTTGACCAAAATCAATAAATAGTATATGATTTGATAGATTTAAAATGTAATGTCCGGAGATTTTTACGATTAATAATAATTTTCAACCCTTAACTTTTTACTTCAATTGAATAACTACAAAATTTTCTAACTAATGAAAATATTTCTTTTGACAAATGGAAAAAAACGCCTAAAGATTTATTTAATGAAATAAAAAAACAGGAGATTATTATGGAATGCTCAGGTCAAATTTGTCATTACGTTCAAAAATTACATAATGGCCACGGATTATATGAGATACATATTAACACAAGTCGAACTGAAACTTCAAAAAATTATATGTCCATAACTATTGACCCTAGTTTACACTATCCGACCAAATTGGATCTTGTGAGCGAATATGTTAAAGTAAGATTTGAGGAACTTGGTGGGTTATTGATAACTTTTCAGGCTGGGAAAATGAATGAAGATGTTCGATTGAAAAAGGCGATCAAAGGAGATCCTTACCCAAGTAAAATACAAGTATTAGATTACAGAGATGCAAGAAACATTATTGATGATCTTTTTAAGCATAAAGACATGACTGAAATAGAGAGAGCTGATATAGAAAATGCATTACGTGAGCTGGAAAAAAGTGCAGATTATGCAAGTCACCGATTTGAGAAAATTTCTGTAGCGCAAAAAGAAATTATTCAAAATATGATTTCTCCATATATTGATGATATAAAGGCGGAAATATCGGATGAGATAATTATAAAGTGTTATTTAGATATCGCTTCATCCGTAATACTTTCAATGTCTGAAACGCCTTCAATTGTAAGGGCTTTTCTTCCGAACATTCTTTCCGGTAATTATGGTTTTGAGTGGGGAGAAGGGGCATTATCGTCAATTCCTGAATTAGAATTACATCGCGAAAGAAGTGCTGATTTTTATGATAGCTTAATCTTTGTAGCAAAATTTTATTCTTCAATGGGAAATTTTGAAGAAACTCTTAAACAATTAGGTGAAGGTTTACCCTCAGAGGTAGTTATTCAGCAAAGCATCCTTGAATTATTTAGATAGTAACAACGCAAGGATCAGGCCAGAAGAGGCAATGCAATATTTGCCTCTTACTGCTCTCATGTTCTTAAAGAGCCTCACGTTAAAAAGAATATTACTAGTCGATTCACAAATGGAAACAGTATATTAGGCTTAACCTGAATCCACAACCCTAACTATTTTTTTCCTATTTATTTTTTTCTTCATGGATGTAGACATTCATTTGCTCGCCAATAAATAAATGAGAATCATTTTTATTGATACGGTAAAGAATTTCAAAAATCTGAGTGTCCACTTTCTCATGAAGAGAATTTGTCAGGTATTTCTTAGGAACCATGAAGGGTTCAACATGAATAAATTCAAGCCCAAATTCCTTTGTGGTATTCCCTTGCTTAAAAGCGACCGCCGGGCAATTAGCATTAAATCTTGCCTCATTGAACTGGTCAATACTGACCCTTAAATTAAGTTTATCAATATTTCCCAAAATGATTGCGGTTCTGCTTGGATCTATCACTTCACCTTGGTGAATTTTAATTTGTAAAACAGTTCCATCAATTGGGGATTTAATAGATGTCTGGTCAATTTCTGCTTGAAGTGCATCTATTTCAGCTTTAGCTTGATTGATTCTGTCTTGTGCGATTCGAAATTCGGGCTGCCATGTGCCCGCTTTCACTTTTTCAAATTGTGCTTGTGCAATCTGAAAATCGGCTTCAGCTTGTTGGTATCTAAAATAGAGAATGCATCTATCAGCACCTCTTGCACGACAAATATCCTTAGAATATTCTGTGTAGGCTTGGTTAAATGCAGCTTCTGCTTTATTTAGTTTAGCTTGTGCAAGCTCTAGATCTTCACTCTGAGGGATGTTTTGAAGTTTATTTAAATTGGACAAAGCTTCTTCGTATCTTCCCTGTTTGATTCTTAGATTGGCCTTTAAATCTCGATTATAGAGTTGAAAAAGAACTTCTCCTTTATTAACCGAATTATTAATCGAGACATGAATTTTTTCAACAGTGCGAATTAAAGGGGAGCTGATCAAAATATTGCCGGAAGCAGATTCTACAACGCCTGTACCAGTGATATAAGCTATAAATGGAGGGTTTGTTACCTGAACTTCTTTCGCGCTTAAGTTTTGATCATGTTTGTTTGTAGTAAAGTTATAGATGATAAGTAAAAAACTTAATAGTGTGAGGCCTAAGACAAGGTAGATATATTTTCTATTCATTTTTTCTCCCCAATAGTTCCATCGTTAATATGGATCATGCGATCAGCAAAAGGAAATATTCGATTGTCGTGTGTAATGACTAAAACGGTTCTTTTTTGGATGGATGCAAGCTTCTTTAGTAGAGTCATGAATGCAAATCCATTTTCCTCATCCAACGCACTTGTTGGCTCATCACAAAGAAGGATTTTAGGATCGGTGATTAAGGCTCGTGCAATAGCTACCCTTTGCTGCTGTCCTCTTGATAAGTCTGTGGGCGGAGAATTTTTTTTATCACCTATATGTAATTCTTCAAGAAGCGCCATACCTTTTATATTGGCTTTTTTTTCATCATCTCCTCTGATGAGTAGCGGTAAGGTGACATTTTCCAATACAGTTAATGTCGGAATCAGATTGAGGGACTGAAAAACAACTCCAATATTATTATTTCGAAATTTGGCTTTTTCAAATTCATTCATAGTGTTCATATGAGTCCCTAGAAGAAAAAGCTCGCCTTCATCCGGCGTGAGCAATGTTTCAATAATTGACATCAAAGTTGTTTTTCCCGAACCTGACGGACCCACTAAAAAAGTTAATTGATTATCAAAAATTTCAATGTCGATACTTTTTAAAGCCCAAACGATGTTTTCACCACTATTATAATGCTTTTTTATGCCTTGGCATTTAATTGCTATCATATTTTGGCCATGAGTGTATGAGGATCCATTTTGAAAACTTTTCTTATACTTAAAAAAGCAATAAATACAGAGATAACAAAAGCAATAGATCCTGTAAATAGCAGAAGCGTCCAGGGAAATTCAAATGTTAAAGCGGTATTCTGTATGGCATAACCCCAAAGCAAGGTTGCAGCCGTTGCCAATAGATAGCCTATAATTCCTACTGTAAGCGCTTGAAATATAATCATTTTGAGTATCATTGTTTTTGTGCCACCGAGCGATTTGATCAAGGCATAAAATCCAAGGTTTTGGATAGTGAACATATAAAAAATTTGTCCGGCAATGGAAAACCCAATAATCATTCCCAAAAGAACTGAAATTCCAAAATTGATCAATATACCTGTTTTTAAAAAGTGTTCGGCAATTCTTGATTTAAGCCCGTCCGATGTGAGGCCTAATACTTTGGGATTACTATTTATTTGGTTTAGTATTTCTTGGATATCAGAGCCTTTTCTTGTTTTAGCGGCAATAAATTGAATGCGGCTAGATCCGCTAAATTGTTGAATCTGACTGTTTAATGCAAAAATGATCGGCTGCGGAAAAAAACCCGGTGTTGCTTTTCCAATTCCAACTATAATTGCACGCGAGCCATTGATTTCAAATTCATCCCCAATTTTTAAAGCAACTTTTGTTCCATCATCCTTTACGGTTGCCAAAAGATCATTAGCTGAATTTGAGTCGAGAATTACAGCACCTTCCCTATATAAATCTTCACTATTTCCGTTAAAAAGATAAGGCATCCCGACTAAAGTTTCATCATCTATCCCATTTATTTCAGACACGTGATAAGAACCTGACAATGTTTTTAACGGTAGAAGTATGTAGGTTATGGGAGCTGCCCATTCAATATTAGGGATGCTTCTTATGTACTGAAGATATTCCTTTGGCATCGAACGGATAAGTTCCTCACCCTCAGTTGCCGGGTCCATCACCCAAATGTCTGGCCCCTTAACAGTATTAACAATGCGGTAAGACCTTGATAATAAACCAAGGAAGATAGCAGATTGTTGCGAAATTAATAGAATGGAGAGAAAAAAACCAAATATCATTCCGATAAAGGCAGTTTTATTACCGATTAACATTTTGAAAGCTGTTTTTATCATAGTTTCACATTTACATCATTTTAACAAAAATTAAAAGCTTTAATGCTAAAAGCTGTAAAGCGTTCATCACAAACAACTTGCCGTAATCTCCAAAAAAAAGCTCAAGGGACGGTTTTCTCTTGAAGTGCATTAACTTTTAATCGAAAAATTAACTTATGTGTTTTTATATTCGATTAAAAGTAATTCACTTCAAGAGAGAACTGTACCGATTCGCTTAAAATCCATTTGAAATAATCGTTTTCGTGGTACATTAAGAAAAACTTGTAGATCTTCAAAAAAACATTGTTGGTCCTCGTTTTGCATCAAATTGAAATTCCATAATATTTCCTTATTGGATTCCTTTTTTATCGTTAGAAACATCAGCTGTGAGACTAAATTCAGAAGCTTCGTCAGCTTCATCATCAAATTGCGGGCACTTCATTTTGCCAAAATCAAAATTTAATTTATTAATAATGTGGGCGTTATGTTGAATGTTATTTATCGCTACTTCTTTTGTTGTGTTCCATATTTGATTTTTCAAAATAAAACTCTCATTTGAATTTTTAAAATCTTGCATCAAAATTTTAAGAATTTTAGTAATTTCATATTCATTTTTTCCGTGAGAGCGCAAATTGGCAATATGCATACGAATTTTGTTAGTGCCTTGAAATACTATAGTTTTATATTGGTTTTGCTTTTGTTTAGGTAAGTGTTCAATGGTTTCAAGAGCTTCTTTTTCAATTGCATCAATTTGTTTTTCACATTCAGATGATGCGTTGCTCATTACAATACGTGGCTCTGAAGTGTATGAGCTGATAGATGATGTCATAGTGTTTCCTTAATTTCTTTCAATTTTTGTATGTGCTTCAAGGCTAGTTCTGCATAAGTGCATAACTTTTAATAGAACAATTTGCATTATAAAGCTTTTAAAGTCCATTAAAATTTTTTCAGTTATGATTGAAGGGTCCTCAATTGACTACAGCGAATCTTTTGATTAATGATTAAATTAGATGATGAAGATAAAGCAAAATTTTGCCAATATTTGCAAAATGCGGTTGTAGAATACGAAATGGTTATTCATGCTTATTGTTTTATGAATAATCATATTCATTTATTGTCCTTATATCGGAATTAAATTTAAAAGATCTAGAGCAGTATTTAAAACGCGATCCAAGTTCAGTATGCCGACTTATAGCTCGAGCTAGACAATCCGAGAAGCTCTCAAATCAAGCAATAAGACTTGTTGAAATGACGTTGGCAACGATTGGGGACGGTTCTTGCATAAGTGCATAACTTTTAATCGAAACTAAGAAGTATAAAGTCTTAAACTCCGATTAAAAGTTATGCACTTATGCAAGAACCGTCCCCAATCATTTAATCCCATTTATGATAGCGCTTAGAGGTTCCTTTGCTAATTTCTTTTGCTGTTTCTTCAGCGCTTTTCGTGGTATCCATGATGGCTTGGTAAAACTCTTGATCTTTCGGAGCTATTTCCACAATATCAACACCCTCCTTAAAACCTAGGTTTTTTAAAAAAACAGCCAAATACTTCTCCTTATCTTCAACTTTTAGACTTCCGGCCTCAACGCCTTTATCAAAATTCTCTTCAAAGATTTGAGTTACCTCGACCCTTGTAAGTGTTTCAATAGTTTTTTGCACTTTTTCTTTTTGAGTGTAAATTTGACTAAATTGCTCAAGCGGGAATACACCTACACGTTGATTTCCCAAGTCATTATTTTCTAAAGCCTCTTTATTTCGTTTCTCCATTCTTGACGAAAGCAGATGAAAGGGACAAAAAGCAAGAATGGCTCTTAGAGGGCCACTAAAATTTCGGTTCAAAATATGTTGAGCAAGAAGATCTATGTTCAATACATCCAATATAGTAGTTCCACCATTTCGTGAATGCCGAAATGCATCATCAAACATTTCTAATTCTATGGTATTAAAGGTATTTCGAATATCTCTACTCTCTTCTGCTGAGAAAGAAGCTCCTGTATCTTTGATTCTTTGAATAGCTTCCTCAGCTTTTAACTTTTCATCCTCTAGTATGCTGGCTTTCCATGATCGATCTGATGTAGCAATTGCATTTGGGATATCCAATGGTTTTTCCATTATTCCAATCAAAATTTCAATTTCCTCTGGATTATATTTTTTCATAACTTTTAAGGATATTTCATTCGATTTTATTTCATTATATCTAAGATCAACACCATCTTCCAATCGGTCCGGCTCAATCTCTTTTAAGGCTTTAATAATGGAAGTTTTGCCTGCAGTGGATGTCCCAATAAGAATAACAATATCTCCCATCCCATACTGTTTAAAGTTTTGATAATCACGAAATTGTGCCTTCAAAGAGCTATTTACAAAACTTTTCATCACAATTTGAATCCTTGCCACGGTACTTTCTTTCGTAGCTCCCGCTGCATGTAGGGCAGGTACATAGGGCGCTATTGCTGAAGAATCACTAATATTCATATATCACCTTATTGTACATATTTATCGCCTATTAATATAATTATGAAATGTAATTTATTAAAAATCAATTGAAAATATTTATTTTAATAAAATAAATATATATCAGGGTTAGGGGACGGTTTTCTTATAAGTAAATAACTTTTTGAACGAAGAATTTTTTTTATAAAGCTACTTCAATTACTTGAGGAGAGTTTTTTCAAGCAAGGGCGCAATGTTTTTATAAGATTGTAAAGATACATCAGCTTGTTTTGCAAATTGTTTCCATTTAGAAACAGCTTCTTTAACTTCTAATATTATCGATTGAGCTTTTTGTTTATTGATGTTAGCAATAACTGCAAGTTTCAGTAGTTCTTGAGTGCCGGGGGTTCGTCCATTTCCCATAACTGTCGTGCAATGTTCACCGCCTGGGCCGGCTGAAAATGTGAGATCGTATGCCGGTGAGACCGTCCAAACACCTTTTTCGTCCATAATGAACGAGAAATTTTTAGCATGGTCGTCCCTATTATATGAATATACATTGAAGACAGCATTTCGAAATTGTTTCTCCGTTTCATGGATATTTTTGGTGAGGATGGCTGTGGCTTTTATGACTGATTCATAGCTAAGAGTGGGTATTCGATGGTCAGCATGTAAAAGTCCGCTAAGTGTATGGACATGTAAAAAATTATTTTCAGTTCTGTCAAAACGTTTTACCCCAAAGTAGCCGGAACTATTTTTTGATTTAAAGAGTGCAGCTTCGGGAACAATAAGCCCTGCCTCTTTTGCCATTAAGTGATAGGCATATTCGATTGAACCTATATCTTGAGGATCAATAGAAGAGCGAAATTTAACTATCCAATCGTTATGTTTAATTCCAAGGTTATTATGAGATATTTGAAATTGTTTTGTTTTCGGATTTAGACTTACCAATATTTTTGGACGAGCACCAGCTGATGAACCATTCAGCATTAATAAATCATCGATAAGTTCAACTTGTTCATTTATTTGAAATTGTAGACATTCATCAGCTATTAAATCGAGTGTAATATTTTCAATAGCAGATAAACCTAATATTTCAGGCTTATATTGCAACGCTCCCATTCCATGAGTTCCAACATATTTTAAACGGTCAATTGGCGTTATAAACCTAGGATTAATCCCAAGGCTCATGAGTTTTCGATCTAAAAGAAGCCTTCCCCAGCCATCCGGGAGACTATCATTAAAGACTCCGAAAAGACCTTCAAAAATTTGATCTTCACAAGTAAATACACCACTTTTAAGGGGGAGTTTAAAAGGAGATATGTTTAATCCAGTTCCAAGAAAGTCCGGTGAAAATTCAAAAATAATTTTTCTGTTAAGTAATGCTAAACGTCCAAGTTTTATAGGTTCTTTCTCTATGCAATAAAAAACTTGTATCGCATTGCTTTTATCGGTCGCCATGACTTATTTTCTCCCGCGTTTTCTTGTTTTTTGATTAAGAAGTTGATCCATGGTTTGCGATTCTATGGATTGCGCTTTGAACAAATTTACAAATTCTTTTAAGGAATCTAAAACAAGAGCTAATTTTAGAAGCGATTCAATGGAAATTTTACCGGTACGTTCAAATTTTTTGATCACCCCAAGGCTAACCCCGGATTTTTCTGAAAGTGAACTTTGAGTAAAATTTAAAGATAGTCTTTTTTTTTTCGCGGCAGAGGCTATTTGGTGTAGAAAATCGTGAGGTGTAGCTAAGTTAAGGTCTATCATAGTATCCCTTATTGGGTTAATTACCTTATAATGGATTATATAATATCCACTATTTATTTTCAATAAGGTTGTAAAAAACTGTCAAAATGATTATACATTTATGTTAACCGGTATTTGATGGTGACAGTGCAATCTTTTTTATTGATTGATAGGTCTGAAATTTCCATAAGGCCCATTTCCTTTAAATTTTTGACGTGGGTTCCTCCACAAGGTGTCCAACTGTTAAGAACTTTAACGGCACGCAGGCCAGAAATTTCAAATTTGGTTTCAATTTTTAGGTCTTGACAAATCCAGTTATTAAAAAGGGCCTCTGCATGTTGCTTGATCTCTTCTTTTTCAAGTTGAGGTGAATCAATTATTTTAAACTTTACGTAACTGTCGTTAGGGGAGTGATTGCCTTGATAGGCAACAAGTGAAGGGAAGCTGCTGTTTATGGCTTCGGCCAATACGTGCCCTGCTGTATGCAAGCGGGAGTGAAGTAGTCTTGTAGAGGCATCCACATTTAATTCAACAACATCCCCGACGTTAAAGTTAAAGGGTTCATTTTCTTCAAAGCAATGGAAAATATCAAATTTATCCATTTGGCTTTTGTCTAAAATGTTTTTATGCAGAAAGGCTAATGGGAGTTTTGAGATGAATCCCACATCGGAGGGTTGTCCGCCTCCTTTAGGATGGAAAATTGTTTGATTAAGCTCTATCCAATTATAAGTTTTTTTATTGATTTCGCCTTTGCCGATTTTTGTGATAATCGCCTTTTGTGTAAGGGTGGAATTTTCCATGTATAAAGCTTTGACATGTTTGTTTTCGCTCATAAAGAACCTCCTAAAAGAATGATTTTAACAAATATACTTGTAAAATGCAAGTATATTTGTTAAAATAGAGTTAACTTAAGGGGGTTTGACTGTGAAAAAAGATGTAATCGAAACTTTAAGGCATACGGCAAGAAAATTGGTTAGGGAGCTTGGAATGCTGCAGGTTGATTCTGAAAATAAAGAAAAAACTTCTGCAGATTGGCATGCGTTGATTGAGATTAATAAATGCCCTGGAATTACGATTTCTGATCTTGGTCGATTATTGCTGATGTCAATTTCAGCAGTTTCAAGATTAGTAAAATCACTGGTTAAAAATAATTTTTTAAAACTTAAAGAGTCTCATGATAAACGCGAAAAAGCTTTATATCTAACTAAAAAAGGTGAAGATGAAATTCAAAAGATAAACGTTTTTTCCGATTTAAAAATTAAAGGTGCTTTCGAATTTTTAGCGGAGGATGAAATAACCCAAGTCATTAATGGCATCACTTTATATGGGCAAGCTTTAGAGAAAAGCAGGATCTTGCAAGAAGGCGTAAAAATCGTTACACTTTCTACTTCTAGAACGATCAGAAAGCAAATCGTAAATATGATTTCCAGCATCCAAGAAAATGAATTTTGCATTCCAATAACAAAAGAAACAAATGTTGGCATTTTGAAAGCAGAAGAGGAGTATCATTACAATAAATCGTATAATTTCTGGTATGCAGTAAATGAAAAAGAGGAAATTCTTGGATGTATTGGTTTAAAACAAGTTAACAGTGACTCATGTGAAATTAAGAAATTTTTTGTTGTTGAAAAATATAGGGGCAAAGGGGTAGCAGAGAAGTTGATGAATACACTTCTAAAAGTAGCATCAAAGCACGAATTTAAATTTTTGTATTTGGGGACAATTGATATTCTTAAAGCAGCGCAAAAATTTTACATCAAAAATGGTTTTACAAAGATCAATAAAAATGAGCTGCCAAACGAATTTGAAAGCAATTCATTGGATAACTGCTTTTTCAAGAGGACTCTTCAATAAAAATTCTTATTTCAAATATTGCATTTTAACTTTAATATAAATGCCATGCCAAGACAAAGACGTTTCATGAAACTACATACCTGCCACCATGTTATGCTTAGAGGTAATGGCGGACAATTGATTTTTAGTGACGATCAAGACAAAGCAAAATTTTGCCAATATTTGCAAAATGTGGTCATAGAATATGAAATGGTTATTCATGCTTACTGTTTTATGAATAATCACGTTCATCTAATCTTAGAGCCAAAAAAAATAGAGTTATTTAAATGCGTTCAAGCATTTGCCGGAAATTATGCTCAATATTTTAACCATCGGCATAAATTAAGAGGTCACCTTTTTCAAGATAGATTTCGTTCGATTCTAGTTGAGGATGGCACTTATCTTATGCGTGTCGTACGGTACATTCATTTAAATCCTGTTCGAGCTAATTTAGTTTCTGAACCCCAAGATTACGTTTGGAGCAGTTATTGTGCGTATATCGGAATTGAAGAAAACCCTTGGCTACAACAAAAACGCGTTTTAAGAAAATTCGGTGATACATACACAAAAGCAAGACAAGAATTTGTTTTGCATACTTCAAGAAAAATGGATGCAGAATTGGACGTCAGCATTGTTAGAGAATCAAATCAAATTGGTGCCTTTGGTGGAGATCAATTTTTAAAAGAGGTTTTAGATTTCAATCTTGATCATAAAAAATCTAAAATAAAATTAGACGATCTTATTGCAGTCGCAAAGATCGAACTTAAATTTAATATCGAGGAAGTTGTTTCGGAAAGTCGAGAAAAGAGATTAGTTGATGTGCGTTCAATATTGGCCTTAGCTGTTAAAAAAATCCCAGAATTATATTTAAAAGATCTTGAGAGTTTTTTGAAACGTGATCCAAGTTCAATATGTCGGCTGATTGCCCGAGCTAGACAATCTGATTATCTTACTAATCAAGCAATAAGACTTGTTGAAATGACGTTGGCAACGATTGGGGACGGTTCTTGCATAAGTGCATAACTTTTAATCGAAACTAAGAAGTATAAAGTCTTAAACTTCGATTAAAAGTTATGCACTTATGCAAGAACCGTCCCCAATCATTTAAAAGTTTTGGTTTCAAAACGTTAAAAGAGAAAGTTAATTATTTAGCGTTTTTCTTTTCTTGTTTCTTCGCTTTTTTCTCTTTTGGATTTAAAGCAGGCTTTTTCTTTTCATCTTTACGGTGTTTGATTACTTCTTTTGTCATGATAGACTCCTTATAGTGATTTTTTTTAAAATCCTACCAGAAATTTTTTGTCCTTTCAAGCTAAATCAATCGCCAAGAAAGTGTTCATTTATTTTTCAACCAGGAGGCTAAGTTGTTCTAGTAGAACTAGCGTTCCCTCAAAGCTTACATCCACAAAGCCGTCATCAATGCGGTTAGTGCATAAATTATTTTCGGCCAAATAACAACTGATCAATTCTTCGATTTCAAAACGAATGTTTTGGTGGGCAATTGTAGATCCTAAAATAGATAATTCCGGCTCAAATTGTATCGGATTTTTTAAGTAAGCTTCATATTTTTTAATTTCTTCTAAGGTAGTATCATACATGATTTCATCAGAAGTTTTTTGCTTTTTGCCGCCTCTTTGATTTCCCTCAATAAGTTCTGTTGTGGCTTTTCGTTTTTTGCTTTTTTCATTTTCTGAAATTTTGATCAAGTTTTGCTTAATTTCTGAAACTTTCATTGCATCTGTTCTTTTGAAAAGAGTAAGTGCTGTAGTATCGTCTTCTAAAACAGCTTTCGTGATCTTGCAGTTTTTTAATTTAAAGCCTGCTATATTTAACCCACAGCTCAATTGTTTTTCTTGTAATGTAGCTTCAATTTCTTTAATTTGATTTTTAAGCTTAAGAGTTGCGTATTCTGTAAAAGGAATAAGAATCAACTCTGCTAAAATAGGTTTTGTTTTTAAAAGATCTGCAATTTTTTCTTGAACAAATTTTGCAATGCGAAGGGGATGCAAATATTCGCGAATTTTTTCTTTAATAATTTCTTTAGCAAGATCGTCAGAGCTAAGCATGTCATCATCATAATCAATATTTACTGCTGAGGGAAGCTGCCCCATTTTTTGAAAAATCTTTGCAATATAATTGAAATAATGAGGTTGCATCATTCCTTCAAGTTCCGGTGTGTATTCCATTGTAAGCTTGCCGATAATTTCCCGGATATAATCACTAAGAAAGCCAAGAGTAAGATCGTAAATGTTATCAACTTCCGGTATATTGGATTTCAGGCTAAGAATAATATCGGCACATTCATTGACCCATCTTGTTCCACAATTTTCACCGGCCATTCCAAGACGAATGAGTTCATTTGAAATTAATGGTTTATTTTCCTCTTCCTCAAAAAGCTTTATAATTTCTTGAAGTTGTCCTTCAAGTCGAAGATACCAATTTTCGCGAATCTCTTCATCTTTTGGGTTTTTAGAATCGTGCGGCACACCCTGGTAAATGGTTCTACCATCAATATAATTTAAAAGTTTTTCAATCCCTTTTCTTAAATCTTGAATGTCTTTTTTGTTACCGTCAATATTCAAGTATTGAGTATTTACATAAAAGGGCAGTTCAGGATTTGAAAAATTAATTGCATCAAAAAGGGTAAGTAGATGATCTAAAGAAATTTCTTTTATTTCAGAAGTTTCTCCCATAGAGAATTCATCAAGATCATACCTATAGTCAATATTAAAATCAGTATCATCGATTTCCACTTGATCATCCGAATCATCAGAATGATTCGTATCAAACGAATAATCAATGAAATTATTTTCAGAAAATTGTTCTTCACAAAGTTGTGCAAGCATTAGATCTTTACATTTTTTTAAGATAGGGGATTGATTTGTAATCTCCTGTTCAAGATGCTCCAAAGAAAAATCATCTATATGCTTTAAAAAAAACTGAACGTCACTATTAATGATTGGAATTAATAAATAGGAGTGGACAGCCATTGGAAGAACTTTTTTTATGGTTTCGTAATGAGCCATAATGGATGCGGGGGTTAGTCTGGTCATTAACATGCGCCCAAACTTTTTTCGATCTTTAATAGCAAACCAAGGGTATAATTTAAGACCTTGTTTGATGTTAGAAGAAAACACTTCCATTAGATAATCAATACGATAATCATCGACAAGCTTACGACAATGGGAAACATCCATTTTCTCTAAATTTTTTGAAATAGCGGGTAAAGCATTGATCTCAACACAGCCATTAAGGATAATTGTTTTTAGTTTTTCTGGTAAGATGGGGAGTTTTTTCAGCTTCGGCATATAAGAGAGGTCTAAGTAAGTCAGATTTCTTGGCAGCTTTGGTAGATGGTCAAGGTTTGAACCTGAAAAGGAAAGCTCGCTCAAACTTTTAAAATTGTGCAGATCATTTAAACTGTTGAGAGTTGTGTTATTTAGGGGGATTTCTAATTTTACAAGATTGACGCAAAACTTTAGAACTGTTTTAAAAAAATCATCATTGATTACAAATTCCATAAAGTCCAAAGTGTCGATAATTTCCCCTTGAACTTCCAAAAATTTCTTAATCGACAAAAGATCATAATCAGAAGACGGTCGTAGAAAGATTTTGACATTATAGATCAGTTTTAGTTTGTTAATTTCAGTGGATAATTTTTTTAAAGTTACTTTCGGTTTATTTATTCTGATCACTAAATGTTCGACTTTAGAAGAGGCCTTTACTAAGTAATAAGCCTTTACTCCTAAATGATCTTCAATACAGTTTAAACACTTTTCTCTGATTAAAGAATTGCCTTTTTCATTTGCGTAATCAAGCATTAAAAAGACATTTTCATAAGATAAATGTTTATAAAAAAAATCCCAATCTTCACTTTTAAGTGAGGGCAGTTGCAAAGTTAAATACATAAGAGTCGTGATTTGATCCGTGTTGAATTTATTTTTATCATCCAGTAAGTAAATGTTTGTAAATAAATTATCTGTAAACGTTTCCGGTTTTTCTGACTTAAGAATTCTTTCAAATAATGAAATCACTTCAGTCGGACTTTTATTTTTTTTAATTTGATTTCTTAATGAATTAGGGTCTAGAGTTATTGTTTGACTTGCTGCAACAGGGATCATAAAGGAGCCTCTTTTTGGTTTTTTATTACTTGCAACTTACATTAAATTAGCACATAATAACTTCATGGCAATATTTAGTAAAGAAAGTTTAGAAACCCTTCGGGGACGAGTCGATTTGGTTGAAGTGCTAAGCTCGCACTTTGAATTAAAAAAATCAGGCGCTTCCTATAAAGGACTTTGTCCTTTTCACGACGAAAAAAGCCCTTCATTTACCGTTCAAAAAGGGGATACCCATTACCATTGTTTTGGGTGTGGCGCTCACGGCGATGCCATTCAATTTTTGATGGCCTACCTTAAAATGAGTTTTAGCGATGCTGTTCAACTTTTAAGCGAGCGTTTTTCCGTTCAGCTTGAAAGAGTGGAGGGGAGTGATGAGCCAAAAGGGCCTCCAAAAGGTAAAATGAAAGAGGCGCTTCTTGAAACTTGCCGATATTACCATTTCAATTTGTTACATACTCCTGAAGGTCATGTTGTTCTGAAATACCTTTACAGACGTGGTTTGGATTTGGATTTTATTTCTCATTTTATGGTGGGGCTGGCCCCCATGTATTCTGGGAATTTATCAAAACTTATGGCAGTCAAAGGGTTTGATGAAGAAATTTTACATGCAGCAGGATTGCTCTCGCTTGGTAAAGATGGGCGTTATCGCGATTTTTTTGCAGACCGAATCACATTCCCGATCCATGATGCTGCAGGCGCTGTCATTGGATTTTCAGCAAGAAAATACAAGGAAGAGACCTTTGGAGGCAAATATGTCAATACATCGGAAACAACCCTTTTTAAGAAATCCAAGGTTTTATTTGGCTTAAATTATAGCCGACGAAAAATTGCCAAAACCAGAAAAGCGCTCATTGTAGAAGGGCAGATCGATGCACTTCGCTTAATCCAAGAAGGATTTAACATTACAGTTGCAGGTCAAGGAACAGCTTTTGGAGAGGGACACGTTAAGGAAATTCTAAATCTTGGGGTTAACCTTGTTTATCTATGCCTTGATAGCGATGCAGCAGGGTTTGAAGCCACAAGTAAAATTGGCGATCTTTTCCAACGAGACGGAGTTGAAGTACGCGTTATTAATTTGCCTCAAGGTATGGACCCCGATTCTTTTTTAAAGCAAAATAGTGCTGCTGATTTTTCAAAGCTTATGGAAGAGGGTATTGATTACCTTTCGTTCCAGGTTAATTACCAATCGCGAAATTTAAATGTAGCCTCTCCTGCCGGAAAAAACGAACTTATCCAGTTAATGGCAAAGCAAATTCGAACATGGAGCCATCCGGTAATGGTTCAGGAAAGCTTGCGAAGGCTTGCCAACCTTTGCCACGTCAAGGAAGAAATGGTTGGAGCCATGCAAGATCATGTGCCAAATATTTATCTAAAGCCAACTGCAAATATAGGTCTTGAAACAATTGATGCAAACACGATTTTGGAATCTGATTTTTTACGCTGGCTTTATTTAATGGGTGAGCAAAACGAAAAGTTTGTAGCTTTGGCAAAAAAAAATGTGCCCTTGGATCAACTGCACTGCACCACCTGCCAAAAAATCTACCCATTACTTTTAAAAAATCTTGAAGCAAAACTGCCAATGGATCTTGTTTCCATGATCATTGATATCAATGAGCCAGCAGTTCAGGCGTTGCTTTCCCAGTTGATGACAAAAAAGGTGAATAAGGACAGGGCAGAAGTACAATACCTTGAAACCATTCAAGCCATATTAGATCGCAACTGGATGATGCAGCGCGAAGAGATCAAAATGAAAATCCAAAGCGGTCAATGCTCAGATGATGAAGCCTTGGAGCTTGCAAAAACCTTCAATAACCTCAAGCGTCGCAAAGACTTAACTCTAGTCTAACCAAGTAAACCCTCCTTTTTTACCTCAGTGTTATGTTATTAAAATGGCACGTTAATTGCATGTATCCATTATATTAATGAATAAACTACTAATTTAGTTTAATTAAATAATGCGTTTGGTGTTATAATTGCATATATAACTTGGATTAATATAATTTAAGGAGAAATTATGAACATGCAACCTATACAGGGCCCATCAGAGAAAATACAATTCTTGATTAATGACAATATGCAGGTCAAATCTTCATGGGGGAAAAGAGTCGTAACAGCTGAAACCCCAAACAATCGAACTCTTACATTGCCGCTAAAAGATATTGTTGCAGTTTTGGAGAATCAAGTTAAGTCTGCAAAATCTCCTGAAGAAATTAAAAGAACACGCGAAATGCTTGTGACAATAAAAAAATTGGAAAGCGGAAGTCGTAATCCATTAACTAAATTCCTTAGTCTAATAGGTATCAAAAATGCTTATGATACAAAATTTCAAACATTAAATCAAAATATCAAATCAAAAGAAATTATTGCTTTAGGAAGAGATTCCAAGATAGAACAGATGAAAACTCTTGAAACAAAACTAGAAAAATTGTTGGGAAAAATAGAGGTGGCAAGAAAGGACGCGGATAAGGAGATCAATGAGAATTTTTTTAATAGAAATCCCGACGGTTCAGACTGGGATGATATTGCTCAGAGTAGACTAGAAGAGTTAGAAGAAAAGGAACCAGAAAAAATGAATGAGTTGAATCTTTTAAGACAAGTTTTAAAAAATTCATACCCTGAATACGAAAAATTTGGAAATGAAGTAGGGAATGTACAAGAAGCTGCATATAAGAAGTATGATGAATTACATAATATAGGTAATACAGAAGCACGTCTTATGGGTGCAGAGATTGCTGCAAAAGAGGCTTCTGGTAAAAAATTAAATGCACAAGAAGAAAATACCATAAAATTCCTAGAATCCCTAAATGAGATTCCAAAAGAGCTTAAGCTTGAAGTAAAAAATGATCCGTTGTTGCTCAAGAAAAAGGAAAATTTCATTACTAACTTGAAAGCAGATAGCCCAGTATTACGTCTGATGGAAAACGATCAATTAAAGAAACTAGCTGATGAGATGGATAAAGATCTTTCACCATATGAGCTGCTCCAAAATTTTGCGCTTTACACAGTGAATGACTATCGTGTAGATATGGGTTTTATTGATGAAAAAGATATGGATAATGCCTTCATCGCTTTAATTTTATTACAAAAAAATTCAAGCTTTGAGAATGCATTAAATGATTTACACCCATATACTAATGAAAATCTTGAAGTTTCTGCGTATAAAAATGCTTTTGCCAAGATTAATGAATTAGAGATAGTTAGATCTGAAATTGATGAAATTAATGTGGAATTGACAAATGTACCTGTTTGGCAAGATGATAAAGGATTGAATGAAAGACTTGATGCCTTACATGCAAGAGTCCAAGAATTAGGTTCTTAAAATGTTGAGGGGGTTCTGAAGTTTAAAAGAAGAGTGCTCAAGTGTCTACGTACACAAGCAAGCAGGTTCTTCTTAAAAAACTTTAAGAACCCCTTTTTTTTATAAAACAGTTTTACAACCCATCTGTTGGGCATTCTTATATAACTACATACCCGTGGTTTCACCCCAACGTCATTAACTTAAGGATTTAACACTATCATACTAGCTTGTTCCTTAAGACCTTCGGTCTACAGAACTTTCGGTTTATTATTGTTAAATCCTTAAGTTAACGATATTAAGTTTCACCACCGGCTACCTATGTAGCATCACTTAAGTGATGGGGTATTGATTTAACCGCGGAGCGGTTTTACATAGGTAGCCGGTGGTGAAACCACCGGTAAGATAAAATAATAGCGCACCACAGAGTGGTGCTACATTGCTCTTTTGATAATGAAGATATTCCTTTGTCAATTCCCTCTCTAGCTCTCTCTCTCTCTCTCTCTGTGGCCTCTTTGTAAAAAAAACGTCTACATACCCCAAACTACTGAATCTTGCTAAAGTCTAGCAACTTATCAAAAAGATGAAAAACACGCGTCAACAGATTCAGTCTATTGGTTTGAATTTCTTTGTCATCATCCAAGATTTTTACCTGTTCAAAAAGGGTGGCAAGTGGCTTTTGCAAATCGGCGATTAAGTCATAGGCTTTTTTGTAATCATGTGAATTTATTACGGCATCAAATTCAGGCTCTATTGTCGATAAAACTTTATCAAGGTCAATCTCCGCCCCTTCTTTTAATAAAGCTTTATTAAACGCTGTAGCCTTGTGGTTAGCAAGCTGGCCTTTGGCGCGCTTATAAACTTCAAAGAGTTTTAAGAAGGCATCGCTGGATTTTCGAAATTCTTTTAATGCGATAACTTTACAATGCGCATCATAAATATCGCTGAAGCCCGATCCTAATGACGCTTCAATTTCATCTTTAGCAAAACCCTCATCTAAAAAGACTGTTTTGATTCGGCTCAAAATAAAGCCTTCGATCTCTTTTAAGAGTGTGGTTTTTTGAGTTTTAAGCTTTTCAGGAAAATTAGCAAAGCATTGTTCTACGATATGCATCAAATTAACACGGTGTTGTCCCTCAATTAACATGCGAATGATTCCAAGAGTTTGACGTCTTAATGCGTAAGGATCACTCGATGAAGTGGGTTTTAAGCCTGCAATATAGCAGCCAATTAAGTTATCGAGTTTATCAGCAAGACTTAAAATAATTCCGGTTTCTGTTTTTGGAAGGCAATCTTGCTCGCTTCTTGGCATCCATTGCTCTTCAATAGCAATGGCAACTTCATTCTCTTCATTCGATTTTGTCGCATAATATTTTCCGATAGTGCCTTGAAGTTCGGGGAATTCAAATACCATTTCGGTAGCAAGATCTGCCTTGGATAGAAGAGCGGCACGAGAGACCTTTTTAAAATCGCTGATATTTAACGTTTTTTGTAAAAATTGTGCATGTTTGACAGTACGTTCTACTTTATCAAAAACAGAACCTAAATCTTTTTGGAAAGTGACTGTTTTTAACTTTTCATTAAAATATTCTAGCGGCTCTTTTAATCCTTGTTCATAAAGAAACGCTCCATCTTTAAGCCGTGCCGCAAGCACTTTGCGATTGCCTTCCCTAATTTGGTCTGTCGGGTGGGTGTTGGCTGTAATAATAAAGTGGTTAGTCAGCTTACCGTCAGCGCCTTCAACCGGGAAGTATTTTTGATGTTCTACCATTTCTGAGATGAGCACTTCTTTTGGAACATTCAAGAATGCTTTATCAAAAGTTGCAGCTGTGACTTCAGGCCATTCAACAAGGTTTAAAACCTGTGGGATGACCCTGTCTCGACAGATGATTTTGGCGCCAAGTGTCTTTTCAAGGGCGTCAAGTTGCTTCATGATTTCATTTTTACGCTCGCTCATGTCTGCCATTACAGCATGCTCTCTTAAGGTATTCAAATAATCTTTGGCATGATCGATGGTAAAGCCTGCAGGCTGTAATTGGCGGTGACCATACGATTTGTTGCTTGAAACAATGTTTCCAACTCTAAAAGGTATAATATTTTCTCCAAACAAGGCTACAATCGATTGAATTGGCCTTGCAAAGGAAATTTCTGAATTTCCCCAACGCATTTTTTTGGGGAAATCTAAATTCTGAATGAGGTTAGGAAGTTTTTCAGCTAAAAGTTTAGCAGTTGATAATGCCGGTTGTAGAACATTAGCAAAGAGATAATCAATTCCTTTTATATCTCTAATAATAATGGTAGAGTCCTTTTCAGCTTTAATTTCTTGTAAAGTTAAACCATCAACCTTAATAGACCTGAAAAAACCGGCTCCCGCAGGTTTTAAAGTGCCATTTTCACTAAAACTTTGAGAAACTGCAGGCCCTCTTTTTTCTTCAGAAAAGGGTGATTTTCCAAGTTTTAAATCTTTTATATAAAGAGCTAAGCGTCGAGGGGTGCCGTAAGTGGTAATCTCTTTAAAGGAAATGCCCATCGATTGAAGAAGTTCAGTTACTTGTTTTTTTAAGTTTTGGCATCCAATTGGCACAAAAGTTGCAGGAAGCTCTTCCGTACCAATTTCAATCAAGAAATCTTCATGGGCATTAAAATCGCTTGAGGGTACGCATTCTGTCAAACTTGGCGTTTCAATCGGTTTTGAGCAATTAGCTGGAAACTTGTTCAGAAGAGGATAATTTAATTTTTCGCGGCATTTTAAATAACTTAAAGCCACTTGTCTTGCTAAATCGCGAATGCGGGCGATGTAACCTGCACGCTCGGTAACAGAAATGGCGCCCCTTGCATTTAGTAAATTGAAGGCGTGCGAAGCCTTCATCACAAAGTCATAGGCGGGAACAGAAAGGTCTAGTTGAATTAAAGCTTTAGCTTCCTTTTCATAATCATCAAAGTGTCGAAACCACATTTCTACGGAAGCATTTTCAAAGTTATAATGGCTCCAGTCGATTTCATTTTGATGGTAGATATCGCCATATGTTAAGGAATCGCTCCATTGAATGTCAAAAATACTCTCTTTTTTCTGAAGATAAAGGGCAAGGCGCTCTGTTCCATAAGTAATTTCACCGGTGACAGGCTTTAAATCAATTCCACCAACACTTTGAAAGTAGGTAAATTGGGAAATTTCCATCCCGTCCATCCAAATTTCCCATCCAAGGCCCCAAGCACCAATGGTTGGCTGCTCCCAGTCGTCGTGTACAAATCGGATGTCATGGTCTTTTAAATTAAAGCCGATTTCTTCAAGTGATTGCAGGTAGAGATCTTGGATGTTTTCAGGGGAGGGCTTTAGCATGACTTGAAATTGGAAATAGTGCTGCACGCGATTAGGGTTTTGACCATAACGGCCATCGGTCGGGCGTCTGCAGGGTTCAATGTAAGCGGCTTTATAAGGTTCAGGGCCTAAGCATCTTAAGAATGTAGCAGGGTTAAAGGTGCCTGCACCCACTTCCATGTCATAGCCCTGATGAATGACACAACCTTGTTTTTCCCAAAATGAAGTGAGTCTTTTAAGTATTTCCTGATAGGTAATCATCTTGTCTTTGCCCTTATTAAGTTATCTCACAAAAGTCTACTTAAAAAGGGCATTTATCTCAATACCTGACTTTAAACACTAAGAATGCGAAGACCGTCAGAAATTCACAACTTCAATAATTTTTAACGGTCTTCCTTATTTTCTTGTTACGAAAATTGATCTAGTGATTGATTTTAAGAGATGATTCTTTTTGTCGGCCATTGCCTTTTTTCTTGTTGCATGGGCAACCGGCATCCGCTGCAAAAGAGATGATGAATGTAGCACAAGTTAAAATTAAAATTTTATTTATCATAAAAGGACCCTCCATTTAGATTTAGCTTCACTATCTGCTTATATAAATAAATTTTTTTAAAAGTCAATTTCCATGTTTGTTTGTCAAATTTTTTTGTAGAAAATTATTTAATATAATGTTAACATACTCTTTACATATTAAAAAAAAGAAGTCAATTATGTCAGATTTTTGTGAATTAACTTATGATGAATTATTAACCTGGGTAAAAGACCGAGGCGGAAAAGATTTCCAAGCGCGCCAACTGCTCGACTGGGTGTATGGAAAATTTACTTTTGATTGGGAAAAGATGACCAATATTGGTAAGGATTTGAAGGCGGAGCTTGCTCAATTCTTAAAACTTCCAACGATTGAGCTTGTAAGAGTACAACCATCTGATGATTTAGAAACTTACAAATTTTTATGGAAGCTAAGAGAAGGCACTTTTGTTGAGTCCGTCTTAATTTGTTCAGATAAAAGACGCACTGTGTGTGTTTCCTCTCAGATCGGCTGTCCTGCTAAATGTGCCTTTTGTGCATCGGGTAAACAGGGTTTTGTCAGAAACTTAAGACCTGCAGAAATTGTAGAACAAGTTTTGCATATCAATCAATGGCTTGAAAAGAAAAATGAACGCGTTTCCCACATTGTTTACATGGGCATGGGCGAGCCTTTAAAAAATTACGATTCTGTTGTACGCTCTATTCGAATTTTGAGTGATGAAAAGCTTTTAAATATTTCAGAAAGACGTATGACGGTTTCAACGGTTGGAATTGTGGAAGGCATCAAACGCCTTTCAGGTGAAGGCTTGAAAGTGAATCTTGTGCTTTCGCTGCATGCTCCAAACCAGCATATTCGCCAAAAAATTATTCCTTACGCACGTAAGTATCCACTTGATGATATCATGTCGGCAATGGATGATTATTCCAAAAAAACAAAACGCGATATCACGTATGAATATACAATGATTGCCGAAATCAACGATCATCCTGATCATGCTCATGAGCTTGCACACTTACTTCACGGCAGACAGTGCACCGTAAATCTTATTCCTTATAATCCGGTGCCGGGCCTTAAATTAAACCGCCCCGATAAAAAGGCGATCAAGAACTTCCGTACGGTGCTTTTTGGCTCTAAGATTGTGAATACTTGTCGTTACACAAAAGGTGATGATATTGCCGCAGCTTGCGGACAGCTTGCCCTACAGGAAGTTCAAAATAAAGAAGTTTTACCCGCAACTTTAGCTATGATTAAATAATTTCATAAAATCTTAACATTGCCTTTATTCGTGCTTAACGAACGCTGGTTATATTTGGTCTTTAACTTAAGATGTTTATAACAAAATAAAGGAGTGTTTAAGATGAATATGGAAAATATGGTGAATGTAGTTTGTAGCCCATTTATAACTGTTGGTGAATATATCACAGCTTTCAAAAATGGGGCAAAACAAGAACTTATTAAGCTTGAAGAAAAACCTGTTGTCGTAGAAAAAAAACCGCTTGATGAAAAAGAGATCGCGCTCAATAAAATGTGGGAAACTGCAGAAAAAGTTGGCGATGTTGTAGTTGACGTGTTAACTCACCCACTAACAAAAAAACTGATGAAGAGTGTTGTAAGCCTAGCACTTGATAAAGTTGAACTTGGAGCTATGGAAAAAGCAGTTGATGTTCTGGGAGATAAAATTTTACCGGGTGATGTGCCTGCTATTAAATTAGCGTTTATGTTGATCAATGGTCTAAGCAAAATCGCCAAAAACTAGTTACCAGTTGAGTTGCTAGTCGCGAATGCAACGAAAGTATGTAGCCACGGGTGGGCACCCAATGGTATTAAGTTAAGAAAATTGTTAATCTGGAGTGCGGAGACTCGTCTCCGCTTTCACCCTAAGCCCGACTTGTCGGGCTCTGTAATCCTGAATTTTTAGAAAAAAATTCAGGATTACAGGCAAATCGAC
>Ga0335397_10001133_pt1 | contig 36091 bp, 33 predicted proteins | sample MAT04_FD_205740 | JGI IMG/M metagenome (GOLD analysis project Ga0335397, IMG submission 205740) | Freshwater microbial communities from Lake Fryxell liftoff mats and glacier meltwater in Antarctica - MAT-04 (spades assembly) (version 2) ... | reverse complement strand
AGGTCATGCTGCACGGCAAGCGCTCGGTCGCCGAGAAGATCGTGTACGACGCGCTGAAGATGGTGGAAGAGAAGTCGGGCGCCGAGCCCATCGCCACCCTCAAGCGTGCCATCGACAACATCAAGCCCCCGCTCGAGGTGCGTAGCCGCCGCGTCGGTGGCGCCACCTACCAGGTGCCCGTCGAGGTTCGCCCTCGCCGTGCAAGCACCCTGTCGGTGCGCTGGTTGGTCGACTTCAGCCGTGCCCGCCGTGAGAAGACCATGGCCGAGTGCCTGGCCGGCGAAATCCTCGATGCCGGCAACGGCTTGGGTGCCAGCATCAAGAAGCGCGACGACATGCAGAAGATGGCCGAGAGCAACAAGGCCTTCGCTCACTACCGCTGGTAGTCGTCACAGCTGGTGGAGGTCACTGCACACGAACTGCATCGAACCCGCCCCTCGGGGCGGGTTCGGTCGTTTTGGGTGGCGCCTGCAGGTGGAGGCTGTTGGGTTCGCCGTGGTGGGGCAGCCTTGGTAGGTTCTGGCGAATTGCGAAGCGTTGGGGGTCGTGGCGTGAAGTTCGGTGTCTTCTACGAGTTGCAGCTGCCCAAGCCGTGGGGCCCTGACGACGAGTACCACTTGCTCAACAACGCGCTCGATCAAGTCGAGCTGGCCGACCGTCTCGGCTTCGACTACGCATGGGAAGTCGAGCACCACTTCCTGGAGGAGTACAGCCACTCGTCGGCTCCCGAGGTGTTTCTCGGCGCCGCCAGCCAGCGTACGAAGCGCATCCGTCTCGGTCACGGCATCGTGCAGCTCACGACCAACAGCCCGGCTCGTGTGGCCGAGCGGGTGAGCACGCTCGATCTCCTCAGCCACGGACGGGTTGAACTTGGTGTCGGTGAGGGCAGCAGTGTCACCGAGCTGCACCCGTTCGATCGACGCTTTCGTGACAAGCGTGAGGTGTGGGAAGACGCCATGCGCTGCCTGATGCCGATGTTCTCGGAGGAAGGCTGGGAGTACCACGGCAAGTACTTCGACTTCCCGCTGCGCAATGTCATCCCCAAGCCGCGCCAGCAGCCGCACCCCCCACTGTGGGTGGCGTGCAGCCAACTCGAGACGATCGAGATGGCGGGCCGTCGCGGTCTGGGTGCATTGGGCTTCCAGTTCGTCAGCGCTGACGCCGCGCAGGCGTGGGTGCACGCCTACTACAACTCGTACACGAAACGCTTCGACCCGCTCGGCCCGTATGCGACCAACCCGAACATCGCGGTGGTGAGCCAGTTCATGTGCGCCGCCACCGACGAGGAGGCGCAGGCTCGTGCAGACGGCAGCACGTTCTTCCAGTTCGCGCTGCGGTTCTACAACGACCACGGCCCGGTGGTGCCGGGCACGACCAGCCTGTGGGATGAATACCTGGGCTGGAAGGCGTCGGCTTCCGGTGAGAAGGCGCAGCAGGGTGGCCTGATCGGCTCGCCCGACACGATTCGCGAGCGCTTGCACCGGTTCGCCGAATCAGGGGTCGACCAGATCATCTTGTTGAACCAGGCCGGCCGCAACCGCCACGAGCACATCTGTGAAGCGCTCGAGCTGTTCGCCCAGCATGTGATGCCCGAGTTCCATGCGATGGAACCCGAGCACCAGGAATGGAAGCGGTCAGTGCTCACCGGTGAACTGCAGCTGGCCGAGATCGACACGGAGCCGTTCAACCTGCTGAGCCTGCAGGCGATCAAGCAGAAGCAATAGCTGGCGCAGCGAGCGTCAGCCGCATGCAATGACTCAGTGGGCTGTCGATGTATTCGCCCCATGGCTGGCACTGTTCGAAGCCGGCGCGGGTGTACCGGCCGACTGCGGCCGTCAGGTGTTCGCCGGTCTCCAGCCGCCAGACGAACCCTGGCGACGACTCGGCGAGCGAGTTCACCGGCGCGAGACCGTCTGCGAAGCCGGCGGAGTCAGGGTGGTCCATCGGCTGGCGGAGAATGGCGACATTGAGCTGCGCGAGGTGAAGCTGCACGGTATGAATCTACCGCTCGGCTGATTTCCGAGTCCGCAACGGTTGCGTAGCGAATTGAGAGGACTGCGATGAATGCACCAGCTATGACGCCATCCATGGAAGAGATGGACGGTATGGACCCGAAGATCTATCAACGTCGTTGGGCGATTCTGGCCACGATGTGTCTCGGCCTGGTGCTGATCGTGGCGACGGTGAGCTCGGTCAACGTGGCAATTCCATCGCTCGCCGGTTCTGCGTTGCGACCCAGCGATACACAGAGTTTGTGGATCGTAGATGCCTACGGGCTGGTCTTCGCGGCCCTGCTGCTGCCGGCCGGCGCACTAGGTGATCGGTTTGGTCGCAAGGGAGCCTGCTGATCGGCCTGGTGATCTTCGCTGTCGCCTCGGCGGTCTGTGCGTTCATGACGAACGCCAATGCGCTCATCGCCTGTCGGGCGATCATGGGCATCGGTGCCGCATTGATCATGCCGTCGACGCTCAGCCTGCTGCAGTCGTGCTTCCCTCGTCGTGAACGTGCCAAGGCAATCGCAATGTGGGCGGGCTTCGCCGGCGCCGGTGGCGCGATCGGGCCAATCCTCGGCGGCCTGCTGGTCGGTCACTTCTGGTACGGGTCTGTGCTCCTGGTGGCGGCACCAATCGCTTCAGTCGCATTTGTCGCTTCCGCACTTCTTGCGCCCAACTCGCGTGAGTCAGTTGCGCACGCGTTGGATCTGCCCGGCGCCGGGCTCTCGATCGTGGGCTTTGCGGCCCTGCTTGCGGCCATCATCGAAGAACCCGCACGCTGCTGGACGGACTTGTTGGTTGTTGTCGGCTTCGGGCTCGCAGTCGTCTGCCTGGTCGGCTTCGTTCTCTACGAAAGGCGGGCGGAGGGGCCGATGCTGGACATGAAGTTTTTCAACAACTCGCACTTCGCCACGGGCGCTATTGGCATCACGGTCGCGTTCTTCGCGATGTTCTCCCTGTTCTTCCTCCTCACCCAGTACTTGCAGTACGTACAGGGCTACTCTCCGCAGGGGGCCGGTTTGCGCGGGCTGCCGTTCGCGCTCACCGTGGTCGCTGTGTCGCCACGTGCTGGCATCGCTGGTGGTTCCGCCGAGCGCTTCGCCAGGAAGTGACGGACGATCTCGATCAACACGTTGATTCCCAGCGCCGTGGCGAACGCAATCCAGAAGGCCTTGGTGTGGTCATCCTTGAACGGCTCGCCGACCAGACGAGCGAGGCCGGCGGCGTAAGTGGCCCAGATGGTGGCCGCGATCAGCGTCCACTTCACGAACCACGGACGTGGCTGGCGCGTGATACCGCTGGCCAGCGTGAGTGCGGTGCGACCGCCGGGAATGAAGCGTGCAGTGATGAGGAGCAGTCCGCCCCGTTCGTGGATTTGTGCACGCGCCCATTTGAGCTTGGCGGCGAATCTCGGCTTGCGCTCGGCGCGTCGTTCGAATGTCGCTGACCAGTGATAGCCGATCGAGTACGCCATGTTGTCGCCGATGAACGCACCAGCGGCCCCGACCGCGATGACTGCGACCAGGGGGTACGGTGCGTCGCCGGTGGCCACAGCGACTCCGCCGATGATGACCGTCGTCTCGCTGGGAACGATGGGAAGCACGCTGTCGAGCAGGGCGATGATGAAGATCACCGCGAGGAACCACCAGTTGCTGGCCCAATCCGCCAATCGGTCGGTGAAGTCGCCGATCCAGCTGAACGCACCGCCGATGAGTGCCGCCTGTGCAGTCATCGAGGCACGTTAACCGACGGTCAATTGCTTGCGGATGCGGCGGGCCAGGCTGGTGGCACCCATGGCCGTGCTGGTGGTGACGGTGAGGTGCCCCATCTTGCGACCGGCGCGTGGTTCGATCTTGCCGTAGAGGTGCAGTTGCACGCAGCTGTGTTGCAACGCCTTCTCCCACTTCGGCTCGCCGTCGGCCCAGAGGTCGCCGAGCAGGTTGACCATTGCCACACCGGGGACAACCAGCTTCGTGGCGCCGAGTGCCAGGCCGCAGATGGCCCGAACCTGCTGCTCGAACTGTGAGCTGGTGCACGCGTCGAGTGTGTAGTGGCCGCTGTTGTGTGGGCGCGGCGCGAGCTCGTTGACCAGGACGTCCTGGCCGACGACGAACATCTCCACGGCCATCACGCCCACGAAGCCAAGTTCCTCGGCGATGTAGATGCAGAGATCGGCAGCGTCGGCGTGGCCGGTGCCGGGCAGGTTGGCCGGCGTGTAGCTGACGTCGAGAATGCCATACACATGCTGGTTCTGTGACACGGGGTAGCACGCCGTGGTGCCATTGGCGCTGCGCGCCAGCACCACGGAGAGCTCGCGGGTGAGATTCATCCGCTGCTCCAGTACGCAGGGAACGCGATCGAGTTGCTCCCACGCGGCGGCGAGGTCAGCGTGGGCGACGCAACGCACCTGCCCCTTGCCGTCGTACCCGAAGCGAGCCGTTTTCAGGATTGCAGGAAAGGTGAACGACAGGGCGGTTTCGATGTCGTCGTCGCTGTCGATCACCATGTACGGGGCCACGGCGACGCCGATGTCCAGGAGGAACTGCTTCTCCGCAATACGGTCCTGCGTGATCGCGATGGCGGCCGCCGACGGGCGCACGGGTATGTGAGTTGCGAGGCGTTCCATCGCCGCCGCCGGTGCATTCTCGAACTCGGTGGTGACGACGGCACAGGTTGCCGCCAGCTGGTCGAGTGCCGCCGGGTCGTCGTAGGCCGCCACGATGTGCACGTCGGCCACCTTGCCGGCCGGCGACTGCGGGTCCGGCTCGACGACGGTGGTCTGATACCCCATCGTGCGCGCAGCCATCACGAAGTAGCGGCCCAGCTGGCCGCCGCCAAGGATGCCCAGCATCGCCGGCGGTGTGATCATCACATCGTGGTGGTCGGCGCTGTCGGTCATGCGGGCGGTGGAAGTTCGCTGGCGGCGGCGACATCGTGCAGATGTCGGCGGTACTCGTTGAGTGCGGTGGCGAGGGTGGGGTTGGTGGCGGCGAGCAGGGCGACGGCGAAGAGCGCGGCGTTGGTGGCGCCCGCCTCGCCGATCGCGAACGTGGCGACCGGGACGCCGGCTGGCATCTGCACGATCGAATGCAGGCTGTCGACACCGTTGAGGTGACGGCTGGCGACGGGGACCCCCAGCACCGGCACCGTGGTCTTGGCGGCCAGCATTCCAGGCAGGTGCGCAGCACCGCCGGCACCGGCGATGATGGCGCGCAGCCCACGGTTACCGGCGGCCTGCGCGAAGGCGAACATCTCATCGGGCATTCGGTGTGCGGACAGCACCCGCGCTTCGTGGGTAACACCGAACTCTGCGAGCACCTCGACGGCTTTGCTCATCGTCGGCCAGTCACTGGCCGACCCCATGACAACGGCGACAAGTGGAGTGCTCACGGCCAACAGTCTGCCCGATCCGGCTGCGATCGCACAGCTACACGAGTGCGCCGGCGCGCTCGCCATCGACGACAGCGGCGTGAGCGCGGCGCGGGGCTATGCAATCTCCGACGCGTTGCACATTGACACCGGCGGCCCGCAGGTCGTTGTAGAGCCATTCCACCGGGTTGGGTGGTACGGCCAGCACGATCCAGTCGGGGTGGCGAGTCTGATTGGCGCCGGTGGGGTGGTGCAACAGCGTCAACTCGCCGCTGGCGAAGCCCATCGGGACCAGATCGGTGGTTTGCACGATGCCCTTCGCCCCGGCTCGCATCCACCAGTTCTCCATGTCGAGGGTGATGCCGAGGTCTTGCCCGACGACCATGCCGGGCGTCACGATTTCGACAGTGCAACCGCGGTCGGCCAGTAGTTCTGCCACAGACGTCGCGTGGTGGAAACCGATCTCGTCGACGACCACGACGTGACCGAACGGCTCGGCAGAACCGTCGAGGACTTCCCTCACGTCGGCGACCTGCATTGCGTCGCCGGCCACCCACCATGGGCGGCTGGGCTCGGCACCCATCGCCACGATCACGCTGTCGGGCTTGCGCTCGTCTATCAGGCCAGGCCACACGCCCACGCCGTATTCGACGGTGACGCCGAGGCGTGCGCACTCGGTGAGCTGGTTGCGAATCAGGTCGCCGAACTCGGCTCGGTTGGGCACGCTGGCCGCCAGCCGAACCTGCCCCCCCGCCTGCGCTTCCTTCTCGCAGACGGTCACCTGGTGACCGGCGCGTGCAGCGGAGATGGCGGCCTGCAGTCCGGCGGGCCCGGCACCGACGACGAGAACCTTCTTCGGTTTGCGGGTGATGCCCACCAGCGGCTCGGCCTCGCGGCCCGTGCGTGGGTTCTCGATGCAACCCAGCCAGCGGTTGAGGCCCATGCGGCCAACGCACTCCTGGTTGCACGACAGACATAGCCGAATCTCGTCGGTCGCGCCGGCGCGGGCCTTGGCAGCGAAGTCGGGGTCGGCGATCTGGCCGCGCACCACGCCGACAAGGTCGCAGTGGCCGTCGGCGATGGCCCGCTCGGCCTGCAACGGATCCTTGAAACGGCCGACGCCCACGACCGGGAGATCGACAGCCTTGCGGAACGCCGAGGGGATGAACATCGCGTAGCCCGGCGGAATGTGCATGCTCGCTTCGATCATGAACAGGCTGGCCGTGGCGACACCGATGGAGGTGTTGATGTAGTCCACCTGGCCGGTGGCTTCCGCGATCTGCGCGATCCGCACAGCATCGTCGATGGTGGTGCCGCCCTCGATCAGTTCGTCGCCGCAGAGCCGCACACCGAGTGCGAGGCGGGTGCCGATGACCTTGCGGACGGCCGCCACGATTTCGACCAGCAGGCGGGCGCGGTTCTCGATACTGCCGCCGTACTGATCGGTGCGCTTGTTGGTGGCCTGGCTGAGAAAGCCTCGCACGATCGAGCTGTGGCTGCACTGCAACTCGATGCCGTCGAACCCGCCCTCGGCGCAGTGCTCGGCGACGAGTTCGTAGCCGGCAATGATCTCGTCGATCTCGGTGTGCGTGACGGCCTTGGGGACTTCCCGAAAGAGTGGGTCGGCCACCGCCGAGGGCGCCCACACGGGCAGCCGTGAGTACATGCTGCTGGCCTGGCCGCCGTTGTGGTTGATCTGAGCGAAGACCGGCACCCGGTGGCGGTGGACAGCTTCAGTGATTGCGCGGTAGCCGGGGATCACGTCGCGGTGGAAGCCGTGGATCAGCTTCTCGTACGGCCAGTCGGTGGGGTGCGTGCTGTGTTCCTCGGTGATGATGAGGCCCGCCCCGCCGGCGGCGCGGGCCGCGTAGTACGCGGCGTGCTGTTCGGTCGGTCTGCCGTCGCGCGCGTAGTTGGTGAGGTGCGCGCTGAAGACGATGCGATTGCGCGCCGTGACCGGCCCCAGCTGCAATGGAGTCCACAGGTACCGGTACGACATCGCTGCTCACCCTAGCGACCGGTGCTGTACAGTGACTTGGCGAGCTAATAGTGGCGAAACATCCAATAGGTCACGGAGATGGCCGCCAGCGCTGCGAGTGTCAGCAGGATCTTCAGCCAGCGCCGCGGTGGTGCCCAAACGCCCAGTCGGTACTCGGCGACTTGGTAGACGAAGGTGACGGCGCCGACCGAGATGGTGACGTGCAGCAGCGCCGCGAGCGCGACGCCCGTGATGGCACCAGCTTTGCGAAGGCCCGATGGCCACGACACGCTGAGGATCAGCGGGATGACGATGGCGCCGAGGCCACCAGTGGCCAGTTCGACGAACCACTTACGGCTGCCCATCCACGGCAGCCACTCACCTTGGTCGAAGAGGTCGATGGTGGCGAACCAACCGAGTACGACGATGGCCACAAGGCTTGCGTATCCGAGCGACGCCTGGAACTTGGAGACGCGCCACGCTGTCGGGATACTGACGGCGCTCCACACCATCCACCGTCGGATGAGCGGCGTGCCGAGGTCGGCCATTGCGTCGCGAAACACTCGATCCGCTTCCATTTGCGGCACGGAGTTGGGGGGCACCACCCAGTCGGGCTCGTCGCCCTGGCTGAACGGTGGGGTGAGGGCGTCGTGCACCAGTGCGGCCGCAAGGTGGGTTCCAGTACGCGGCACCAGCCACGTGAACAGTTGCGGCACGGAGGTGAGGTCGGTGGTGAAGGTCCGTTTGTCGCGCGGCACCACGATGTCGCCAAGGTGACGGTCACGGTATGCCAGGCGGCGCTCGAGATACCACTCCTCTCGCGACTCGTCGTCAGCGTGGCGTAGCACGATGCACCATCGTTCACCAGGGGCGGCATCGGGATCGTAGAAGCGGCTGAGTTCCTGCTCGATCTCCATCGCCCATGATCGCGCGAAACGCCATGCCCACGATCCCTGACAGACTTCCGCCATGACTGACATGAGTATGACCGAGGCAGAGCGCAGCGAATTCCTGGCGGCCGTGCGTGTGGGAGTGCTGGCAATTGACCACCCGGGCCACGGCCCGCTGGCACTTCCCATCTGGTATCAGTGGGACGACGGGGTAGTGGTCATCTCCATGGACGGCTCGTCGCTCAAGGCACGCCTGCTGCGCGCCGCTGGTAGGGCAACGATGACCGTGCAGGATGAAGCGCCGCCGTACAGCTACGTGAGTGTCGAAGGACCGGTGGTCGTTGCCGGCGAGACCGGCGATGTGTTGGCCATGGCGACGCGCTATCTGGGCCCCGAGCTCGGCAAGTGGTACGCGGATGCCAATCCCAGCAACGCCGACACCGTGCTCGTGCGCCTCACCCCGGAGAAGTGGCGCACCTGCGACTTCGGCAAAGGCATGGCCTGACTCGCGTATCGCGTGGCAGCGCGCGGGGGTCGCGTAACGTGGCCGTGTGAAGAACCTCAGCGGCAAAGTCGCGGTCATTACTGGTGGGGGCAGTGGCATTGGCCGTTCGCTCGCTCACGCATTCGCCGCGCAGGGCATGAAGGTGGTGCTGGCCGACGTCGACGAGGTGGCGATGCGCGCGGTCGAGGCCGAGCTGACCGAGGGCGGCGCCGAAGTGCTGCCCTTCGTGTGCGACACGTCGCTGGAGGCGAACGTGTACGCGCTTGCGCAGGCGACGCTCGACCGCTTCGGTGGCGCGCACGTGCTGTGCAACAACGCCGGCGTCGCCGGGAAGGGCGACCCGTGGTCTGGTCCGATGTCGTCGTGGGAGTGGGTGGTCGGCATCAACCTGTATGGCGTGGTGCACGGCATTCGCGCGTTCCTGCCGATCATGCAGGACCAGGGTGAAGGGCACATCGTCAACACCGCCTCGATGGCAGGGCTGATCGCGCTGCCGGGCGCGGCCGCCTACAACGCCACCAAGACCGCGGTGGTCGCGATCACCGAAGGGCTGTTCCTGGAGATGAAGGGCACAGGCTCGCCGGTCGGCGTCAGCGTGCTCTGCCCTGGATTCGTGAAGACCAACCTGGTCACCGGCCAGAAGTGGCAGGACCGTCTCGGTGCGGAGCCGCCGATGACCACCAGCCCGATGGGGAAGATCATCGAGCAGATGCTCACCGACGGCGTCGAGAACGGGGTCGACCCCGACGGTATTGCCGCGCAGGTGCTCGATGCGATCGTCACCGACCGCTTCTGGATCCTGACGCACCCAGAGATGCGCCAGGCACCGGTCGAGCGCATGCAGCGCGCCGCTGCGCAGGAGAACCCCGCGTGACGAAAGCGGAGCAGCAGAGGGGGAAGCCGCCACGTAAGGGCGGAACTCGTACCTCGGCGTTCGGGGTCGGCAAGCGCGAGGGGCACGACTCATCGCCGTTCTACGAACGTTTCCAGGCGCCCGAGATCTCGGCGGACGCGACCATTGGCACCACGGAGGTGGTGGATCGCATCATCGTCGGCGATGCGCGGCACATGAGCGAGATTGCCGACAACTCGGTCGCGCTGGTGGTGACCTCGCCGCCGTACTTCGCCGGCAAGGCGTACGAGGAGGCGCTCGGCGAAGGCCACATCCCGGCCACGTACGTGGAGTACTTGGTGATGCTGCGTGACGTGTTCGCGGAGTGCGTGCGAGTGGCGCAACCAGGTGGGCGAATTGCGGTGAATGTGGCCAACCTCGGCCGCCGCCCGTACCGCTCGCTGGCCGCCGATGTCACCACGATTCTGCAAGACGAACTGCGGCTGCTGCTACGCGGCGAAGTGGTGTGGGTGAAGCAACGCGGCGCAGCCGGCAACTGTGCGTGGGGCAGCTTCCAGCGCCCTGGGAACCCAGTGCTGCGCGATCTCAGCGAGAGGGTCATCATTGCGTCGAAAGGTCGCTTCGATCGAGCGCTCGACGCGAAGGAGCGCGCCAAGCAGGGGTTGCCGTCCGTCAGCACGATGAGCCGCGACGAGTTCATGGAAGCCACCGTCGACGTATGGGAGATTCCACCAGAGAGCGCTGCGCGAGTCGGCCACCCGGCGCCCTTTCCGATCGCGTTGCCCGAACGCTTGATCCACATGAACACCTACGAGGGTGAGTTGGTGCTCGACCCGTTCATGGGTTCTGGCACGACAGGCGTTGCCGCCGTGCGCACCGGTCGTCACTTCATCGGCTTCGACACCGACGCGGCGTATGCGGGGGCGGCGATGGCTCGCATCGGTGGCGAATCGTTGGTGCCGCAGGTGCAGCTGGCGGCGGGTTCCGGGCGCACCACCGATCCGGTGGTAGGGGGTTGGGCGGCGAAGGACTTGGCCAAGTCGCTGTTGACCGATGCCGGTTACACCGACATCAGCGACGAGACGAAGGTGCTCACGGGTGTTCAGCCGACGTTGTCCGCTCTGGACGCGAAGGGACGCCGCTGGTGGTTCGAGGTAGTTGGCGGTCGCACCTCCAATCGGCCGGGCGCGCAACGCGTCGAGCTGCTGTGGCGAGCCATTGCCAAGGGCGCGATCGTGCGTGAGGCCGACCCGTCGGCTCGCTTCGGGGTGCTGACCACCGGCCTACCCGCGTCGGCTTCCGGTGGCAGCGCGTTGAAGGCCGTCACCGGTCCCAAGAAGCCCGTTGCGGTGGTCATCGATGTGATGGCGCCGGACGCAGTTGCAGGCCTGCGCGCCGCCGGCCGGTAGCCGAGCTTTGGCGCTGCGGCGCCCTTCCGGGGCTCGCCGCCGCCAAAGCTGTTGGGGTGTGTCAGAAGACGAAGCGGGTGATGACGTAGATTGCGAGGCCGGCGAGGCCGCCGACGATGGTGCCGTTGATACGAATGAATTGCAGGTCGCGGCCCACCTGCAGCTCCAATCGTTCGGCTGTTGCCTTGCCGTCCCACTTCTGCACGGTGGAGCTGATGATCTCGGCAACCTCGCCGCGGTAGTGATCGACCACGTAGCCGGCTGCGCGTTGTACCCAGGCGTCGATCTTCTGTTGCAGTTCTGGCGCGTCGCGGAGGCGCTCGCCGAGGTCGACCAGTGACCGGTCGATGCGCGTACGCAGTTCGCTGGCGGGGTCGTCGGTCGCGAGGAGCGTGGTCTGCTTCACCTCGCCCCACAGCGACTGCAGCCAGGCCCGAACATCTCGGTGCGCGAGCAGTTCGTTCTTGAGATCCTCGCCCTTCGCCATCAGCTCCGGGTCGGCGCGCAGGCGGGCAGCAAACGCGACGACTCGCTGGTCAATTGCCAGTCGTACCTCGTGCTTGGCGTCGCTGCCGACGTCGGTCATGAAGCTGTGCACTGCGGTGTAGATCTTCTCGAAGATTCGGTCGTCGAACTTCTCGGGTATCCACCATGGCGACTCCTGCTCGAGCCGCGTGCGGAAGGTGCTGCGGTTGTCGTCGAGAAAGCCGGCCAAACCGGTGAGGACCGCATCGAGCAGCCGTTGGTGGTGGCCGCCGTCCATCGCCACGTCGAGCGCACGGCCCATCAGCGGAGCGACCGGAGTGGTGCGAATCTTGCGCTCGATGAGGCTTTCGAGCGCGCTGCTGACGTCGCGATCGTCGAGCACCTCCAGGCTGCCGCGCAGCGCGTCGGCAACGCCTTCGCCTGCCTTGCTGGCGTTGGCCGGGTCGCTCAACCAGGTACCCAGGCGTTGGCCCACGTGCGCGTTGGCCAGCCGCTCGTCGAGCACCTCGCGGGTGAGGAAATTCTCCTGGACGAAGCCACCGAGCGACTCGCCGATCTGGTCCTTTCGGTGCGGGATGATCGCAGTGTGCGGGATGGGGATGCCCAGCGGGTGGCGGAAGAGGGCCGTGACCGCGAACCAGTCGGCGAGAGCGCCGATCATCGCAGCTTCCGAGAAGGCCCGCACGTAGCCCAGCCAGTTGTGGTTCGGTTCCTGCCACCGGGACAGCACGAACACGACGGTGACAACGACCAGCAGCCCAAGTGCGAGCCGCTTCATCCCCACCATCGCTGCCTTGCGGTCGCGATCACTCCCCGACATCACGTCCATCACGCCGACCCTAACGGCGGACGCCGGCGGCGAGAGCTAATGCTGGACGACGTAGAGGCCGGGTCTGCCGGCGGCCAATCGTGCCGCGGAGCAGATGATGAGCGCCGGGATCAACGTGTTCCAACCGAACTGCTCGACCGTCAGCACCACTCCGGTCAACGCGATGGTCGTGGCGGCAGCGAACGTGGCGGCCGAGCCGGTGGTGGCCAGGAGTGGTGATGGCATGTGCAGTCCTGGGGCGATCGCGCCTCCGACCGTGGAGCCAACTACGAGCAGCGGGGTCACTTCGCCGCCGACGAAACCGGTGCCGAGCGCGACTGCGGTGAACAGCAACTTGAGGAGTGGCACCCACCAGTCGACATGTGCGCCGGCGAACGCGTCGCTCAGAAGTGGTGTCGACAGACCAAGGTAGTCACGACCGAAAAGTGCCATCAGTGCGAGGGTGGCCAGGCCGCCGAGTACTGGGCGAATCGGCGGCCACCTGAACCAGTGCGCCATCCACGATCGGATGAATTGGATCAGGCGCACGAACATTCGACCAGCGATGCCGAACGCGATTCCGGCAAGGATCAGTTTCACGGGCAAGCCCAGCGTCCAGTTGATCGAGGGAATGTGGGGTCGATCAGCCATCCGGTAGCCAAGGCTGTCGACCACCAGCTTGCCGCTGAATGCAGAAATCACGGCCGGGAGCAACGCGTGCCACCGGTGCCTGCGCGTGACCTGCAGCGTGAAGGCGATACCGGTCAGTGGCACGCCGTAGACAGCGCCCCAACCACCGGCGAGGGATGCTGCGATGAGAAGTCGGCGTTCGTCCGGTCCTAGGCGAGCCGCACGCGCGGCGGTGTCTGTCACGGAACCGGCCAGTTGCAGCGCGGCTCCCTCGCGGCCGACCGACGCGCCCGCGAGGTGGCCGGCGACCGAGCCGCCGAAGATCATCGGCGCCATGCGTGCCGGTACTCCGTGGGTGAACAGGTGGCCCTGCTCGATGACTGCCGGCGTGCCGCCCTTCGCCCGCCCGCCCAGGTAGTAGTACGTCGCGCCGACGAGAAGTCCGACAACCGGCAGCAGCCAGACCAACCACCCGTTGGCAACACGTGTGCTCGTCGCCCAATCGAGGCTGCGGAGGAACGCAAACGAAATCACTCCTGTCAGCCCGCCACCAATCGCTGCGAACAGGGCCAGCCTGGCCTTGGCGATCATCGTTGCGAGGCTACAGCCGATCGTATGCTCGATGCAGTGCCGCAGTCGTTCAGCCGCCGTTCTCTGTTGGGGATCGGTGCCGTCGTTGCGGTGGCAGGCGTCGCTGGAGCATCTCCGGTGCCGTCGCTGGGAGTCGCCGGGTCTATGTCGGTTCTCAACGCGGCATCAGCTCGACCCAGGGAATCATCTACGAGATCAGCGGCCCATTTCCCTGGTAGGCCCGCTGACTTGAACGGCCCACTGACTTGAACGGCCCACTGACTTGAACGGCCCACTGACTTGAACGGCCCACGGAATCTCTGTCAGACCCCTTGAGTACGCTCGTCCGTAGGATGGACGAACCATGAGCGACCAGTCATTGTTCGATGTCGACCCGCTCGATCTGGCGTCTTTGAACCCTGACCAGCTCGACGCGGTGGTGCATCGTGGTGGGCCGCTGCTCGTCGTTGCGGGTGCCGGCTCGGGCAAGACGCGGGTGCTCACGCACCGCATCGCGCACCTGATTCATGACGGTGTGCCGCCGTCCTCGATTCTGGCCATCACGTTCACCAACAAGGCTGCCGACGAGATGAAGCACCGGGTCGCGGCGCTGGTCGGGCCGATGGTGAAGGCGATGTGGGTGTGCACCTTCCACAGTGCGTGTGTGCGCATTCTTCGTGCTCACGGCGATGCGATGGGCTACCCGCGCACGTTCAGCATCTACGACCAATCAGATGCGCAGCGGCTGGCGGGCTATGTGATCCGCGACCTGGGGTTGGATGCCAAGCGCTTTCCGCCGCGGGCAGTGCACGGGCAGATCAGCATCTGGAAGAACGAGTTGGTCACGCCCGAGCAGGCGTTGGTGAAGGCCGACAATCCATTCACTCGCAAGCACGCCGAGGTCTATGTCGACTATCAGGCTCGGCTGGCCAAGGCCGGTGCCATGGACTTCGACGACCTGCTGATGAAGACGGTGCAGCTGTTCCGCGAGCACCCAGATGTCCTGGCGCACTACCAGCAGCGTTTCCAACACGTGTTGGTCGACGAGTATCAAGACACCAACATGGCCCAGAACGAGCTCGCCCTCTCTTTGGCTGCGCAGAGTGGTCAGGTGACCATTGTGGGTGACCACGACCAGTCGGTGTATGGGTGGCGAGGCGCCGATGTGCGCAACATCTTGCAGTTCGAGGAGGCGTTCGACGACGTCACCACGATCGTGCTCGATCAGAACTACCGCAGCACGCAGACCATTCTCGACGCGGCCAACGCGGTCATTCGCAACAACCCGGATCGCAAGGAGAAGCACCTCTGGAGCGAAAAGGGCAGCGGCGATCGCATCATGCGGTACCACGCCGAGGACGAAGGCGATGAGGCAACGTTCGTGGCGCGCACGATGCAGTCGGTGCAGCGCGAGTCGCACGCGATGTGGAAGGAGATGGCCGCCTTCTACCGAACCAACGCGCAGAGCCGGGTGCTGGAGGAAGCGTTCATGCGCTTCGGCATTCCGTACAAGGTGGTCGGCGGTACCCGTTTCTACGATCGACGCGAGATCAAGGACGCGATGGGGTACCTGCGCGCGGTGGTCAACCCGGCCGACGAGGTCAGCATCAAGCGCGTCCTCAACGTGCCCAAGCGCGGCGTTGGTGAGACCAGTGTCGCCAAGCTCGACGCGTTCGCCAAGGCCGACGGCATCACCTTCGCCGAGGCAATGCGTCATGCACAGGAGGCCGGGCTCACCGGCCCAGCGGCGCGCGGAGTCGAGAGTTTCGTACGACTGCTCGACGAGATGAGCCTGCTCGCCGCACAAGAGGGCACCGGCCCGGGCGACCTGTTGCAGGCGGTGATGGACGGCAGCGGTTACCTGGCTGAGCTGGAAGCGGAGATGGAAGGGTCGGTCGAGGCGGCCGGTCGGCTGGAGAACATCGGCGAGATGATCGGGTCGGCCCGTGAGTTCACACGCATCGACGAGTTCCTCGAGCAGGTGGCGTTGGTGGCCGACACCGACGAGATCAATGACGACGACAAAGTGGTGCTGATGACACTGCACAGCGCCAAGGGTCTGGAGTACCCAGTGGTGTTCTTGGTCGGCATGGAGGAAGGGCTTTTCCCCAGCAGTCGTGCACTGACCGAACCGACGCAGATGGAGGAGGAACGTCGACTGGCATATGTGGGTATCACCCGCGCCCAGCAGAAGTTGTTCGTCAGCCACGCCTGGAGCAGGCAACTGTTCGGGACCACCAACTACAGCCCGCCGTCGCGCTTTCTCGACGAGATTCCCGCCGAGCTGATCGAGCAGTCGGGCGCAGTCGGCGGGCGAAGCTCGCACGGTCGCCAGAGCTACCGCGGTCGTGGCGGGTCGGGCGGTGGTGGCTACGGCGGCGGCGCTCCGCCGGCGTACAAGCGACGCGACGCCGCCGACAACTACAACGACGATGCCGGCTCGTCACGCAACAGCAGCAGCGGTAGCCGCTCGCCAGTCAGCAGCTTCGACCCCGACGACGATGTCGATTGGCACCGCGAGCGTGTGGTGGAGGCAGCCCTTGCCGCGGGTCAGCGCCAGCCCGGACAGTCGAACTCGCAAGATCTCGGCCTGCGCATCGGCGACGACGTCGAGCACCCGGCGTTCGGTGAGGGCGTCATCATCGAGATTCGAGGGCAGGGCGATCGAGCGGAGGCAACGATTCGCTTCCGGGAGGCCGGCACGAAGCATCTCTCATTGGCCTGGGCGCCTCTCAAGAAGCTCTGAAGTAGCTGCGACGACGGGACGCGCCCCAGGTGCACCTGCTTCAATGGTGTGGATGCCGCCCGCAGTGCACGTCCACGATGCGGAAACGCTGCAGCGCCGCAAGAATCTCAGCCGTACCTGGGCCGGCATCGTGGTGGTCTGGTCGCTCATCCGCACCGTAATCGTGTGGGCCGCCGTCGGCGACTACGGCCTCAACCCGTGGATCTATCTGTCGCTCGACCTGGGCGCCGCGATCGTGGACGCGATCACCACGCCGCGCATGGTGATCAGCTTCATTGACGACCACTTCAAGCAAGCCCTCAAATGGGCGGTCATCTCGCTGACCGTCTTCATCATTCCTGACCTCTACATCTTCCTCGGCACGCGCACGCTTCCGAAGCGAATCATCGTTGCATTGTGCCTGATCATCGGTCTCACGCTCACCGTCGGCGTCGTCAGCGTGATTCGCAAGATCCGCAAGGGTCGCGCCGAGCGCGCGGCGTGCGAAGCGGCCGTGCTTGAATAGCGGTCATGAAGGCAGCCGTTCTCTTCCAGAGCCTCACCGGCAACACGCGCAAGGCGGGCGAGCTCATTGCCGCCAACCTGCAGCAGGAGGGGTGGGGTATCACCACCGTGACGCCGATGAAGGAGCTGCAACTTGCAGCGATCCAAGAGGCGGATGTCGTCATCATCGGCACGTGGGTGCACGGTCTCTTCGTCGTTGGTCAGGCGCCGTGGGGCATTGGCGCCATCAATCACCTGCCTGCGCTGTGCGGTAAGTTGGCTGCCACCTACTGCACGTTCGCACTCAACCCTGGCACCACGCTCGACAAGCTCGACGGTGCGGTCAGCCACCTGGGCGCCGAAGTCATCGGTGGCCTGGCCCTGAACCGCAGCAGGCTGGCCGAGCACAGCGAAACGTTCGCCGCTCGCCTCGTCGCGAACATCCCAGTCCGAGTCTGACCGGCGCGCGTCGGGCTAGCAGCGGCTCAGGCGCGGGTCGCGCTCGGGTCGTTGACCCGACCTGCGAACAACACCGTCGATCCTGCGACGTCACGAAGCCAGAAGGTGAATGGACGGTCGATCGTCAACACGACGGGGACATCCTCGACGGGCATCGCCGTCGCAGCCATCACGACAGCCGTCGCGGCGGCGGCCTCCGTGCCCTCTTCGTCGACGGTGATGTTGGCCTGATGAATCACGTTGCCGATCATCAGCTTCTCGTCGGCGGTCATGCCGCTGAAGTCGGCGGCATCGGAGAAGGCGGTGGCCATGCCCATGGCTCCAAGCAATGTCGCCAGGCTGGTGGAGGTCTCGATATCGAAGCGCGGCAGCCCCAGGTCGACCTGCTTGTTGTTGAGCGCGGCGAACACCTCGTCGGCGGTCGGCACCGCAGAGTTTGCATCGTCGCCGACCGCGACGACGAAGGACAGTTGCCGGAACGCGTACGGCAGCTCGACCGCCTGCCAGCCGTCGCCTGAGGCGTAACCGAGGTCGGCGGACTTGTGCATCATCGAGACGGTCACCTCGCCCATGGGTGCGGCGAACGGCTCGTCGACGGTCGCGTCGACATCGAACGTGTCGCCCCAGTTGGCCTGCAGGTAGATCGCGTTGACCAGAGTGAGTCGCGAGTCGGTGGTGATGGTGCCTTCGCTCAGCAGTTGCGGGATGCGCTCGTTGGTCTGGTCGTTGACCCAGCCGTTGATTTCCGTGCGAGCGGCCTCAGGGTCGCTGCGATAGTCGACCAACTCCAGGCCAGCGTCGTATTCGGATGACAGCAGATCGAGGAACGCCTGCTGGAAGGCAAGACCCGACTGCGCCCACAGCGAATTCGCGATCGCGAGCTGTACTTCGCTGGTACCGACTCCGCCCCCGGTGGTGTTATCGACGGATTTGTTCAGTGCTGCCAGTGCGGTGCTGAGCCCGTTGAACGAGTGGTGAATCGTGGCTGGGTCGGTGATGTGTAGCACCGTGTCCATCTCGGCGAGCGTGGTGCCCTTGGCGCCGGCGGAGGTCATCGCCAATGCCAGCGCAATGCTGGCGGGGGAGAACACCAGGTTGGCGGTCGGGTCGGCAGCCACCAACTGCTCGTACAGGTCGGCGCTGAACGCATTGATGGCGGCGGACGCAGCAAGCGCATCCGCAGATGACGCGCCGAGGTGTGCTGCTGCGCCCGTGAGGCTGGAACGTTCGCCGCTCTGCGCCGGTCTGGACGGCGTGGTACTGCCGGAGGTGTCGTCGCCGCATGACTGCAGCAGCTGGGCGATGGCTGGAACAGCGAGGAGTGAGAGGAACGTGCGACGTTGCATGGTCATGTGTTGCACGGTCATCTGACGATGCTCAACCGGTGGTGGTTCCCGGCGTCGTGGTGGGTGTCACGACGTCTGCAGTCAGGTCGAGCGTCAGCGAGCCGTCGCCGTTGAGGATCGGCCGCACGCCCTTCGGGGGCAGTGCGAGATCCGGCGGTTCCAGCGTGCGGCCTTCGCAATCGGTGAACTGGCGCGTCTGCTTCACCTGCTCGATCTGGCACGACGAGTCACGGTCCGCCGGGTGGGCGAGATAGATCTGGATGCCGTCGGCGGCGGTGTGGTCGAGCACGATGTTGCGGTCGCTGCCGATCAGGTCCTGGAGGATGATCGGGCCGCCGTCGTCGATCTGACTGGCCACCCATTCGGCGCGGCCCATCTCCTGGAACGCGGGCGCCAGATTGGCCGTTGCGTCCTGGGAGTTGTTGGCGGTGAGCGCTGCCACGCCCCACAACATGAGGCCGACGAGAATGATGAAGCCGATGCCGAGCAGCACGGGCACCACGGCTCGGGCGAAGTTGGAACGAAGCTGCGGGCGCTGCATCGCCCACCAGTGTGCCCGCCCGGCACAGCAAAGCCACACGTTGCGCGACTCGGCACGCAGCGTCGCGAATTGAGCAGAGCGGCAGATCAGTCGTAGGGTTCTGTACTTGTGAATCGGCCCTATCGAGTTGTGGTGGCAAAGCCAGGTCTTGACGGCCATGATCGCGGCGCGAAGACCATCACCCGAGCCCTGCGCGACCACGGCTTCGAGGTCATCTACACAGGCCTCCACCAGACCCCTGAGCAGATCGCCGAGACCGCCCTGCAGGAGGATGTCGACGCTGTCGGCCTCTCGCTGCTCAGCGGCGCACACCTCACCTTGTTCCCGCGGGTGATGGAGGAACTGCGCAATCGCGACCTGGGCGACCTGCTGGTTTTCGGTGGTGGAGTCATCCCCGATGCCGATGCGCGGACGCTCCAGGCGCAGGGTGTGGCCCACGTGTTCGGGCCGGGAAGTTCTTTGAAGGCAATCAGCAGCTGGCTGGAAGCCGAATTGGATCGCCGTGAAGTACAAGATCAAGTTGACGACAAGGAAACCGAGGCCTAGATGGACCTGTTCGAGTATCAGGGCAAGCAGTATTTTGCCCGCTACGACATCCCCGTGAGCCCGGGCGACGTCGCCTACACGGTCGACGAAGCCGTGGCCGCCGCCGAGCTGGCCGGCTACCCGGTCGTCGTCAAGGCGCAGGTGCAGGTCGGTGGTCGCGGCAAGGCCGGCGGCATCAAGCTGGCCGATACGCCCGATGAGGTGCGCCTGCACGCCGGCAACATCCTGGGCATGGACATCAAGGGCCATCTGGTGAAGCGGGTGTGGGTCGAGCACGCCAGCGACATCAGCAAGGAGTACTACGCCTCGTACTCGCTGGACCGTGCCGCCAAGGATCACCTGCTGATGCTCAGCGCCGAGGGCGGCGTCGAGATCGAGGTGGTTGCCGTCGAGAACCCTGACGCCATCGTGCTGCTGCACATCAACCCGGTCGATGGCATCTCGCTGGCCGTCGCCCGCGACGCAGCCGTGCGCGCCAACATCGACGAGGAGGCCGTCGACGGCGTGGCCGACATGCTGGTGAAGCTGTACGACTGCTTCACCCGCGGCGACTGCGACCTGGCCGAGATCAACCCGCTCATCCTGCGCCCCGATGGCGGCGTGCACGCCCTCGACGCGAAGGTCAGCCTGGACAACAACGCCGCCTTCCGTCACCCCGAGTGGGACGAGTTCCGCGCCACCGAAGAACTCGACGAGCGCGAGCAGCTGGCTCGCACGCACGACCTGCAGTACATCGGCCTGGATGGCACCGTGGGCATCATCGCCAACGGCGCGGGCCTGGCGATGAGCACGCTCGACGTGGTCAATCAGGTCGGCGGTACCGCCGCCAACTTCCTCGACATCGGTGGCGGCGCCAACGCCGACATGATGGCCGCTGCCCTCGGGGTCATCAACTCCGACGAGAACGTGAAGAGCATCTTGATCAACATCTTCGGCGGAATCACCCGTGGTGAGGAAGTGGCGAAAGGCATCGTCGAGGCGCTCAGCCGCGTCGAACTGCGTGCACCCATGGTCATCCGCCTCGACGGCACCAACGCCACCGAAGGCCGCGAGATCCTGGCCAACGCAGGAATTCCCGAATCGAAGCTCACCTCCAAGCCCACCATGCTCGAAGCCGCCCGTGCGGCCGTAGCAATTGCGAACGGAAACTGATCATGGCCATCTTCGTCAACGCTGATACCAAGGTCATCGTGCAGGGCCTCACCGGCGGCCAGGGTAAATACCATGGCCTGCGCAACCTGGCATACGGCACCCAGGTCGTCGGCGGGGTCACGCCCGGCAAGGGCGGCACCGAGGTGGCCGTTGAAGGTGGCGCGGGTGTCCCGGTGTTCAACACGGTGGCCGAGGCAGTTGCCGCAACGGGCGCGACGGCGTCGTTCATTGCCGTGCCGCCGAAAGCCGCCAGCGCCGCCATCCTCGAGGCTGCCGCTGCGGGCATTGCGTTCATCGTGTGCATCACCGAGGGCATTCCGGCACAGGACGAGGCGAAGGTCTACAACACCCTCGTGCGCGACTTCCCCGACACCCGCCTACTCGGCCCCAACTGCCCGGGCATCATCAGCCCAGGCAAGTGCAACATCGGCATCACCGCCGGCGAGATTGCCCAGCTGCCCACGGCCAGTGGCCCCAACGTCGGCATTGTCAGCCGCTCGGGCACGCTCACCTACCAGGCACTGTACGAGCTCAAGCAGCGCGGCATCGGCGTGTCCACCTGCGTCGGTATTGGTGGCGACCCGGTTCCGGGCACCAACTTCATCGACTGCCTGCGTGAGTTCCAGGCCGACCCCGAGACGCACGCGATCATCATGATCGGCGAGATCGGCGGCTCGGCCGAGGAAGAGGCCGCCGAGTTCATCAAGGCCACCGTCACCAAGCCGATGAGCGCCTACATCGCCGGCGTCACTGCCCCCGAGGGCAAGAAGATGGGCCACGCCGGCGCCATCACCAGCGGTGGCAAGGGCACAGCCCAGGGCAAGATGGACGCCTTGCGTGCCGCCGGTGTGAAGGTGGGTCTCAACCCCACCGAAGCCGGCGACCTGATGGCCGAGATCGTCGCCGCCCTCTGACCCGCAGGCGGCTACGGTCGGGTACATGCCGATCGTGCCGGACGACAAGAACTGGACCTGGGTGCTCGAACGAGTGTGCCCCGACTGTGGTTTCGAGGCGGCGACCTTCGACCCGCTGTTGGCTCGCGGCACGATCGAAGCCAATGCGTTGCGCTGGCGCGAACTGCTGGCCGACCCACGCGCCACCCAACGGCCAGACGACAGCACCTGGTCGGCCACCGAGTACGCGTGTCACGTGCGCGATGTGTACCGCCTGTACCTGCTGCGGCTGGAGCTGATGCTCTACGAGGATTGCCCCATCTTCGCCAACTGGGACCAGGACCAGACTGCGATCGAGGAGGCGTACGACCAACAGCAGCCTCACGACGTCGCCGGCGAGCTGCACGCCGCGGCCGGAATGCTGTCGGCTCGTTATGCAACGGTCGGCGGGGCGCAGTGGCAGCGCGCTGGCTCGCGGAGCGACGGTGTCGAGTTCACCATCGACAGCTTCACCCGTTACTTCGTCCACGACCCGGTGCACCATGTCTGGGACGCAGAGCAGGGCTACCTGAAACTCGGTGGCCCCTGGGCCCCGCCGGCTGGTGAACCAGCCACCTGACGCATTCCGAGGGTTTCAAGCGCACCGCAGGTCACCGAAACCCTCGGGAATGAACCCGTCAGGGGTTGCGGCCGTGCCAGGCGACGAGCTGATCGATCAGGGGTGCATCCCGCCCTGGATCGATCGGGTTCCCGAACGGCCGACCGTTGGCCACCACTTGTGCCGGGAGGTTGGCGGCCATTGCCGCGAATGCGGCTTGGCGGTCGCCACTGGGCAGCGCCGCCCGCGCCGCGCCGAGTGCGGTGCGAAGGACCTGGTCGTCCCAGGTGACCTGCTGGCCGGTGGCCGTGGCGAGGTCCCACGTGTGAACGGTGAGCTCGCTGGTGTACATGCCGAGCATGGCGCGGCCGGGTGCCTGTGCCCAGGGCAGAACCATCATGCGATCGAGCGTCTCGTCGTCGGTCCATGCCGCCATCACGCGGTGGGCGGCGGTCATCCACGTTGCGTGCCACGCGTCGTCGTCGGTGCCGGTGGTGACGAGCGGCAGCGACATCGGGTCGCCATCCTCGCCGAGCAGCGCGACGCGACCCAAGACGGTCAGCAGGTGCCCCATCAGCGCTCGAACGTCGTAGTCCGTGCACGGCGTCGGATCGGTGAGCTGTGCCGGCTGTACCGCGGCGATGGTGGCGCCGGCGGTGGCGACGGCCCGAGCGAACACGTAGCGCGGGTCAGTGGACGAAAGGGAGGGGTCAGCGGTTGTCGTTGTCATATTGGCACCGTCCCATCCAACGTGGTCAGTTTCTGACCACGTTGATGAGATACTTCGAATATGCGTGCCGACCGACTCGTGGCCATTCTGCTGATGTTGCAGCAGCGCCAAAAGGTGACCGCCGACGAGGTGGCTGCCGAGCTGGAGATCTCGCCGCGGACCGCTCGCCGCGACTTGGAGGCGTTGGGGATGGCCGGTCTGCCCGTGTATTCAGTTGCGGGTCGCCAGGGTGGGTGGCGGTTGGCCGGTGGCGGCCGTACCGACCTCAGCGGGCTCAATGCTGCTGAGGCGCAGGCACTGTTCTTGGTGGCAGGTCCGTCGGCTGCCACCACGCCCGAGCTGAAGGCGGCGTTGCGTAAGCTGGTGCGCGCCCTGCCGGAACAGTTTCGTCCGGCTGCCGAGAAGGCTGCCACCGCCGTGTTGATCGATGAGCGTTCGTGGGACCGCCCCGCGCTCCGCCGGCCGGCACCGCCGATGCTGGCGGCGGTGCAGCAGGCGGTGGTGGAGGGTCAGCAATTACTGCTGGAATACACCGCCCGCGACCGCGAGCGCACCAAGCGGGTGGTCGAGCCACTGGGCCTTGCTGCGAAGGGTCCGTCGTGGTACTTGGTGGCCGACACGGAAGCGGGCCGACGTAGCTTTCGAGTGGACCGAATTGTTGCGGCCACACCAACCGGTCGGCCGGTGACGAGACCTGAGGGCTTCGATCTCGGTGAGGCCTGGGCGCTGATCAGCGACAAGGTGAACGAACTGCGTGCCCCGATAGTGGCCGCAGGCTTGGCCGAACCACAGCTGGTCACCATCCTCACCTTCGTCTTCGGCCCTCGTCTGCACGCCGGCGCCACCAGAGATGACGGTCGCGTGGAGGTGACCATCCGCGGCCACTCGTTGCAATCCTTACAGGGCGAACTCGGCGGGTTCGGCGCCGGCGTGGAAGTCATCACCCCACCCGAGCTTCGCGAAGCGCTTGCCAGAGTTGGCAAGGAGCTCGTCGCGCTGTACCGCTAGGGCAGTTGGCCGACGTGGGCGAGGGCGAGGCGGATGAGGCGGTCGTGGCCGCCGGTCATCTCGCGGCGGACCTCTTCGCTGATGGCTTCCTCGGGGGTGAACCAGCGCAGGTCGAGCGCCTGCTGGGTGGGCTGGCAATCGCCCGACACCGGCACCACGAAGGCCAGGCTGACGGCGTGGTGACGCGGGTCTTGAAAGCCGCTGACCTCGGCATCGGGGAAGTACTCGACGACGGTGAACGGGGCGACCTCCGGCGGAATGCGGGGCAGGGCCAGCGGGCCGAGATCCTTCTCCAGATGGCGCAGCACGGCATCTCGAATGCGCTCGCCGTACAGGACGCGACCCGACACGACCATCCGACTGATGGTGCCGTCGGCGGCCTGCCGCAACAGCAAGCCGACGTGCGTGACCCGGCCGAGCTCGTCGACCTTCACCGGCACGGCGTCGACGTACACCAGTGGCACGTTGGCCCGAATGTTCTCCAGCTCGTGGCCTGAGAGCCAGCCGGTCTTCGTATCAGTCTGTTCGCTCATCGTTGGCCGCAGTTCGTGTTGGAAGGGTCGTTATCAGTTGTAGCGCGCGCATCAGCTGAGAAAGAAACCGTTGATGTCGATCAGCAGATGGCCGGCCTCGCTCATCTTCGCCCCCACGGTGCCGGATGAGGGGAGGCGCAGCAGTGCGCCATTCGCCACGGTCTGGCCGGGACCGTAGTTGAGGTTGGAGGTCTGTGGTTCGACGACGGGGTACACCGTCAGGTAGCCGGTGACGCTCGGCCCGGTGACGGTGAGGTTCGACGACACCGCTGAGACGTTCCCGGCCACGCCCGGCCCGATCAGCGCGATCCCTCGCGACTCCCCGGGAACGAACGCAGTGAGGGCGCGAGAGTCGTACGCGCGGAAAGGAGTGACCGGCAGGAACATTCCGGTGGTGGTCTCGGCCGCAGTGCTGTCGGTGATGTACCCGACCACGTCGATGAGGATGTGCGTGGAAGCCGTCGTGTAGACAGCGACCGAACCATCTGGCCCGACCGGCACGATGGCAGTGTTTGCGGCCGGCGCTGCCGGGGTGAAGTTGACCGTGCTGTGTTGCGTGCCGGCTGGGTTGCCGCCGCTGGGCATGGCGACCATATAGCCGGGCGCGACCGCTCCAGCGGCGGTGACGTTGACGACCAAGGCCTCGAGACCGGCGGTCGGTACGACGGTGCTGGGCAGACGGACAGCGGTGGCGGTGCGGCCGCCCGCAACGGGCGCAGAGCTGCCGGCGCCGGCGGGGAACAGACCGGCGTTGCGCGAGTCCATCCAGCGCTCGGGTGCGATGGAGACGAAACGGCCGTCGGGGGCGGTCGCTGCGCCAGTCTGGAAGTAGCCGAGCACATCGACGATCACATCGCCGCCACCATCGAGGTAGAGGGTGATCTTGCCGTCCTGGCCGACCGGCACGACTGCGAAGTTCGGACGGTCGGTGCCCGGCGATGAAATGTTGAGGGTGGACGTACCACCGATCGCCGCCGCCAGATAGGGCGAAGCCTGGATGAACCCGGCGGTGGATGTGCGGGTGGACGTCACATTGACCACTACGGCAGAAACTACCGAGGGCGCCACTGGCAGCCCGGCGAGCACCGCGGCATCGACGATCGAGAACTGCGGGTAAGGGCCGACACCGAGACCGGCAGCCGGCATGCCTCGCGAGTCAAAGACGCGTGACGGAGTGTTCAGCGGTACGTACTTGCCGGGTGCGGTGTTGAGTGCCAGCGGTGGCGCGGGCAGTAGCACCTTGCCGGCGCCGAAGACGTTGTCCTTACCTGGGGCACCGAGGTCGGTGGCGAAGTGCTTCACCAATGCGGCCAACGGACGGCCGGGAACCGCCAGCCCTGCCCCCAGCAGCAGCGCAGCGATGCCAGCTGCCACCGGCGACGCCGCCGAGGTTCCCTGGAAAGGGCCACCGAAGGCGATACTCGCGAACCCGGCGGGTGCCGACACATCGGGCTTCACGCGACCGTCGAAGGTGGGGCCCTGCGACGAGTAGTAGCCGATGGTGGCGCCTGACGGAGGGTCGATGGCGCCAACCGCCACCAGGCTGGGGTTCTTCGAATCGACGACCGGTTTGGAAGCAGTGCCGGGCGTGTCGTAGGCGTTGAGTTCTAGGTAGCCGTCGCCGAGCGCGATCTCCAACTGGTCGGGCGTCTCGCCGACCGGCGTTGCAGCGTTGCGCCGAATCCGCATGTAGACGATGCCGCCGTTGGGGCCATAGCCGTTGTCCGGGTAGACGAACAGGTCCTCCCCTTCGAGGGGCAAGGCGCCGGCAGTCTGCTGCGCGTCGTACACGTTCTGGATTCCGTTGGTGTTGTTGTAGTCCAGGTCCACGCCGACCACTTCGCTCGTCGAGACCGGGTTGTATGCGTAGTCGAACTCGTGGAGGCTGTTCCTCGGCTCCCAGAACTCCAACGAGTAATCGGTGCGCTGATTCACGGGCAGGTACCAGTCGTTGCTCCAACGAATTCCGTCCAACAGCACGCCGCCGCTGTTGGTGCCGCCGTCCAGGCGCAGCCAGGTGTCGCCGCTGCCGTTGCGGCTGAAATCGACGTAGCCATTTGCGGTCAGGTTGGTGGGCACCGCGCGGCGCATGTATCCGTCGATGGCGTCGTTGCCCGTCGAGTTGAACCAGATCATTCCTTGGTCTGCGGCGGAGTCGACCACTGTGGCGAGCGGGCCGGTGCCGTCACCGGGACCGTCGTACGCCGCGCCCAGCGAACGGGTCACGATGCTGACGCCCTTGCCGGCGAACCAGTTGATCGCGGCCTGCAGATCCGCGACGGCGCCGACCGTGGCGATGTAGACGTCGGTCAGCGGCGCCATGTCCTTCACGATCTCGGTGACCGCCACGCCATGGTTGCCGTCCGCCTGGCTGATGATGGCCCCGACACCGCTGCAAAGACCGGAGTTGGTCGAGTCCTGGCAGAAGGTGTGGCCAGCGGCCCGTGCTCGGCGGGGGTCCACACGGCAAAGTTGAAGTAGTCGACGACGCCCACGCGGGTGCCGGCGCCACCAAAGCCTGCTGCGTGCCACGCGGCCGCATTGGTGATGTTCACCTCGGAGCCGGCCGTCCCGGTACCCGGGCCGAATTCATTGCGGTGAGCGATGGAGGGCACGTAGCCAGCCGAGCGCGGGTAGCGCACTGACTGTGCGCCGGGGACGTTGGCGAGCGCCTTCAATTGGCCGACGGGCATGGTGGCCTGCACGATCTGCCCGGCCACAATGCCGGTGACGGTGCCACCCAGGCGGCCGACCGCGGCGGTGACGCCTGCGTCGTCGGCGGTGAGTACTTCCACCGTGATCGAGGTGACAATCGAGGTGACAGAGGTGCCCTGCACACGGTTGGCGCCAAGGCCGGCGATCTCGCCGAGTAGACGCAGATCCGTGATCTCGATGTCGCCGCTGCCGGCGTTGACCGACGTTTGAACGGGCGCGGTGACCGCAACACTGGCACTGAACACTGCAGCGACCAGCGCTATCCGAACCATTCGCACGTAGAAAACCCTCCTCAGGTGTCTGCGCAGCGTAGTGCGTGGCTCTGAGTTGTTGGAAGCGCCAAGGGCACCGCCTCGCTACTCAGTTCTTGCGACGGCGGCGTGGGGGAAACGGGTCTGACGGGGGCTGCGGGGGCGCGTAGACCGACGTGTTCTCATCGACCGGAACCTCTATGCCGTCCTTCTCGATATCGACCGGTTCGGAGCTGGCCGCCACCACGATGGGGGCTTCCTCCTTGGGCTTGCGGCCGAGGGCGATGTCGAGGCCGAACATGCCGGCTGCGAGAATGGCGCCGCTCGCGCCGTGACGACGACGAGCGGTGCCGATCGGATCCGACACTGGCTGGACGTCGAACTCGATGGCATCGTCGGCCACACCGTCGTCGGCCACGTCAACGGCTGCATCAGCTGGGTCCTCGGTGCTCACGGTGAGCAGGCTACCGAGACAAACCAATCGGGGTATCGCGCGACGTGGGTCCGGCGATTGCGTAGTCTTGGCGCGTGCCCGAAGGCGACACGATTCACCGCGCTGCCGCAGCCTTGCGTACGGCTTTGATCGGTCGTGCAACCACGCGCTTTGATGCACCCCGCCTCTACGGACCACGCCCTGGTGTGGGTCGTGTGATCGAGCGGGTGGAGACGCACGGCAAGCACCTCGAGATCATGTGGGACGACGGCATCGTGCTGCACACGCACCTTCGTATGAACGGCTCGTGGCACCTCTATCGCGGTGGCGAGCGCTGGCGTCGGCCCAGCGAACAGATGCGTGTCGCCATCGAAGTGCCGGAATGGGTTGCAGTGTGTTTCAACGCACCCATCGTCGAGACGTATCGAGAGTTCGATCGCTTCCGTCATCCAGGCATGGGTCGGCTCGGCCCAGACCTGTGCACCGCACCCGACGAAAAGTTGATGGAGTGCGCTCGGCGCATCTACGAGTACGCGGATAGGGAGTGCCCTATCTCGGAAGTGCTGCTGGACCAACACGTGGCGTGCGGTGTGGGCAATGTGTATCGAAGCGAGATTCTGTGGGCCTGTGAGATCAGCCCGTTCGCCGAGGTTGGCTCGTTGCTTCCCGTCGATTGCGTTCAGATCATTCACGCTGCGTCGCGCATGCTGCGCGCCAACCTGCAGCATGTGTATCGAGTCACTGCTTCGGAGATTCCGGGCGGGCTGGCTGTCTACGGTCGCAATGGCCAGCGCTGCGCGCGCTGTGGCGACACGGTCGAGGTTCGTCGGGTCGGTGAGTACGCCCGTACCATGTACCACTGCCCTGGTTGCCAGGTTCGCCATCAGCCGCTGGCAGCCACTGGGCTGCCCGACAGCGATCCGGTGATGGACCCGCACCCGGCGGCGGCCAAGTACCTCGCCGACCTCCCGTGGCGCCGCGACTCACTTGCCGGCTGAGCGCGTCGGCGTTCGGAACTTGCCAGCGCCCGCTACCGACTCACTCGCCGGCTGAAGCCAATGGGGCCGGGTCGCTGCCGAGACCGGGGGCGACCAGCAGGTGCAGCAACGCGACCCAGCCTTCACCCAACTGGCTGCGGTCGTCGTGCGCCGGGTGAACGGTTCCGGCGATGGCGTGGAAGACCTCGGTGGCCAGCGCAATAGCGACAACATCGCCAACAGCCAAGGCTCGCGCGATGGCCGCCTGCGCAGCGAGCACGGCGTGCTCGGTATCGCCCATCTGCAGTGAGGCACCCGCTGCCGCGACATATGCAAACACCTGGTCGAGGTAGGTCGCGCCGGGTGCGAGCGTCACGGAATCAGCGTGGCCGATGGCGACTTCTGGCTGGCCGACCGCGGTGTAGATCAGTGCGGACACGGCGTGGGTGAACGGGTGGTCGCGGCCCTCGGCGGGAACCGACTCGAGGGTGACCAGCGCCTCGTCGATCCGGCCCAACTGTGCGTACGCGAGTGCCAAGACCAGGAGCGGCTCGAACAGCCGGCCGCCGATGGCGTGAATCTCGGCGATCGCCCGCTCAGCCATCGCGGCAGCGACATTGGCATTGCCTCGATGCATCGCCGCGCCGGCCACGGCCATCACCGGTGCTGGGCCGTTCTGCGAGGTGTCGGCCAACGTCAACAGTTCCTCCGCGCTGCGTTGCCCGGCGGCGTGGCGGCCGAGGCCGACCTGCGCACGCAGCAGCGGTGCCAAGGATTGGACGAGACCGAACTTGTCGTTGATCTTCTTGAAGCGGGCTCGCGCCTTCTCGGCAAGATCGGCGGCTTCCTCCAGGTTGCCCTGCCACAGCCGCAGGTCGGCGAGCAAGGTGTTCATCATGCTGGCCGCCCACACGTCGCCGCGTAGTTCGGCTTCCTTGCCCACGATGTCGGCCAACGCCTCGGCGATGTCGAAGTGACCTTCGAAGAACTCGACGAATGCCAGCAGCCCCAGCGCCCAGCCAACGCCGTTGCGGTCACCCATCCGCTCGTGCGCATCGGCGGCATGCGTGAGCCGCTCACGGGCGATGGCCAGGTTGCCCGACATGAAGGCGATCCACGCCCGGTGCTGCTCGATGTACGCGAGGCCTCGCTCATCAACCAGTTCCTCGTACAGCCCATGTGCCTCGCCGAAGAACCACTCGGCGTCGACCAGCGAGCCACCGAACATCTCGATGAACCCACGCACGCGCAGCGCCTGCGCCAGCGCGGCTGGGTCATCGACATCGCGCAAGAGGTCGACGGCGTGGCCGAGCTCGACGCGGGCGTCGTCGATGCGTCCTGCCACCTGGCTCAGCGAGCCGCGCAGTCGATAGGACTCGGCCTGCAGGCGAACGTCGGCCAGCCGGTCGGCGATGACCTGCAATGAATCGATGTCGTCGCTGGCGGCGGTGAAGTTGCGTTGGTCGGTGTACGAGCCTGCCCGCACCACGTAGAGGTGAGCGAGGTCGGTGTCGCTCATGTTGGACGGCGTGCCGAGGTTGCCCGCGCCTGCCAACTCCAGCGCCCGTGTCGAGTGCCGTGCAGCCATGCGCAAGCTGCCTGAATCGAAGGCGCGATCGGCGGCGGCGGTGAGGTACCTGATGGCTTGCGCGACGATGTCGGCGGGCACTTTGTCGACCGAACCAAGCTCCTGCACCAACTCGGCCGCGGCGGCTGCATGATGCGCGAGGTCGTCGAGCTGACCGATCGAACCCATCGCCTGGGCCACTCCGGCGTGGCGTTGAGCGCGAGCGGCTTTGGTCAGCGTTTGGTACGCCGCGTCTCGAACCGAGTCGCTGCGGAACTCCCACCTGCGGCCGCGCACCTCGATCAGGCCCAGCTCGTCGAGCTCGTGAACGATGTGGCGGCCGAAGGGTTGGCCCAGTTCGTTGCCGAACTTCTCCAGCCCTGCGATCGACCCGCTGGTACCGAGTACTGCGGCATTCTCCAGGGTCTGGCGCTGCTCGGGCGTCAGTTGATCGAGTCGTGCCGCGATCAGCGTGCGCAGCGAGTCGGGCAGCTCACGCTGGCCGCCGCCCGCCTCGGTGAGTGCGACCAGCTCGGCGAGGAACAGCGGATTGCCGCCGCTGCGCTCGTACAGCGCGGTCAGCAGCTGTTCGTCGCGGGGTGCCCCGCCCAACAGTGCCGTGGCCAGCTGTTCGGTATCGGGTCGGGTGAGCGGTTGCAGCGTGATGGACACGACCGTGCCGCGGTCCGAGCGCGGCGGCCAGATCGCGTCGTGGCCCGGCCGCATGGCGGTGATGAGGAGGAACGAGTGACGGCTGAGTGCAGTGACCAGGTGCTCGAGTAGACCAAGCATGACCGGGTCTGCCCAGTGCACGTCGTCGATGCTGAGGATCATCAGGCCGCGATGCGAACGTGCTTCCAGCACCATCGCCACCGTCTGGTGAATGGTGTTGCGCGCGTTGACCGGATCCAGGCGATCGATCGGAGATGGGTAGCCGAGCAGATGTGTGAAAACGTCGACCAGGCGTTCGGCACCGGCAGCGTCGATGGACGGGAACATGTGCTGAGCCCGTTCGAGAGCGGTGACGCGGGCGGCATCGATGGCGACGCCGAGGTCGAGGTCGAGGTAGTTGCTGAGTGCGCTGGCAATCGGCCACCACACGTTGGCCTCGCCATACGGCACGCAGGCGCCCTCCAGCACCGACACTTCGCCCAGATCGCGAGCGCGACGGATGACCTCATCGACGAAGTGGCTCTTTCCAACGCCGTTCTCGCCGTTGACGTGCAACAGCACGCCCCGTCCGTTCTGCTTGACCAACTCCAGTGCGGCGCCGGCCATGGCCAACTCTGGGTGCCGCCCAACGATGCCGACCTCGCGGCGCCGACGCCTCCGGCTACCTGGCGGGGCAGTCGCCTCGATTGCCAGCCACGCCGTCATCGCCTGCTCGCGACCGCGTGGCTGCAGCAGCCCGGCGGGCTCGTAGCGGAACGTGTGCGAGGTGAGTGCGTAGGTGGGCTCACCGACGAGCACGCCACCGCTGGGAGCGTCTGCCTGCAGGCGCGACGCCGTATTGACCACGTCGCCCATCGCCGTGTAGTCGGTGCCGGCGAGCGTGCCGACCAGTACCTCGCCGGTGTTGATACCAACTCGCATGCGGATGTCGGCACTGCCCACGAGCTCGCTGATGCCCACATAGTGAGCAAGCGCCGCCTGCATCCGGAGGGCGGCACGAACGGCACGCTCGGGGTCGTCCTCGTGAGCGACCGGCGCGCCGAAGAGCACGAGCATGCCGTCGCCGAGAATCTTGTCGACCTTGCCGCCGAACTCGATGACCACGTCGACCAATCGCTCGAAACAGGCGTCGATGAGACGCTTCACCTGTTCGGGGTCCATCCGTTCTGCGAGTGTGGTGAAACCCACCAGGTCAGCGAAGAGAACGGTGACAATTCGTCGCTCTTCGGGCTGGGCGAATGCCACCGAGTGGCCGCAAGATGGGCAGAAGCGCGCGCCAGCCGGAATGGCGGAACCACAGGCCGTGCACGGAATCACCCCAGGAGCGTAGGCGACATCCGACCTGAGGCGGACGCTGTAAATCGTCGGCTCGGTTAGCGTTCGAGACATCATGAGTCTTCGCCATCCGATCCGCTGGTTGCGCGACCACCCGGTAGCTGCCGATTGGTGGCTCGCAGGCGGCCTGACGGGGGCGGCGCTGCTTGCTCACCTGGCCATTCGGGACCCAGGCATCTCCGATCCCAGCGTGCTGGGCGCACTACTTGCAGTTGGCGCCTCGCTGCCGATTGGTTGGCGCCGCCGCTCTCCTTCGCTGGTTCTGCTGGTCCTGACCCTGTGCCAGATGGGGCTGGAGGCAATGAACGCGGCCGGCCCCGGGTGGATGGGCGTGCTGATCAGCGCCTACACGCTCGGTGCCTATCGCAGTGGCCGCGAGCTGTGGCGGACCGGTGTCGGGTTGGTGCTGGTGGTCATCGGCTTCGTGGTCATTGGCGCGCTGCACGGCGATGCGCCGTGGCAGGCGGTGCTCTCGACGCCGGTGGTCGTTGGTGCGGCAGTCCTGCTGGGCGACAACATGCGTCGTCGACGGGAGCGTTCCGCGGAACTGGAGGAGCGCGCGGAGCGCGCCGAACGCGAACGTCACCTGTTGGCTCACCAGCACGTGCAGGAGGAGCGCACGCGTATCGCTCGCGAGCTACACGACGTCGTGGCGCACAGCGTCAGCCTGATGGTCATCCAAACCGCGGCGGCGCGTCGCCAACTCCTGACCAGCCCCGATGGGGTCGATGCCTCGTTGGCGGCAGTCGAGGAGACCGGCCGCACCGCGATGCAGGAGATGCGTCGCATTCTCGGTGTGCTGCGTGACACCAGTGGTGCCGTGACGTTGGTGCCGCAGCCCGGGCTGGCAGCGATCGAAGGCCTTACTGCGGTCGCTACCGACCTGCCGGTGTCGGTGCGCTCGCAGGGCGACTTGCAGCATCTGCCCGCCGGCGTGGAAGTCAGTGCGTTCCGAATTGTGCAGGAGGCGCTGACGAACGTGCGCCGCCATGCTGGTCCGGTGCAGCATGTGGACGTGTCGATGGTCAGCGATGGATCGTCGCTGACGGTAGAGGTCACCGATGACGGCCGCGGTGCGGCCGCCACGGTGGTCGATGAGGGCGGGTCGGGCTTTGGGCTGGTCGGCATGCGCGAGCGCGTGGCGGCCTTCGACGGCCAGTTGTACGCGGGCCCACGACCCGGAGGCGGCTGGCGTGTGCGTGCCGTGTTTCCGGTCGAGGCATGATGATTCGGGTGGTGTTGGTCGATGACCAGGTGATGGTGCGCGCCGGCTTTCGGATGATCCTGGAGAGCGAGGCGGACATCACGGTGGTGGGCGAGGCAGGTGATGGCCGCGAGGCGATCGATGTCATTTCCCGTAGCACACCGGACGTCGTGCTGATGGACGTGCGCATGCCGGTGATGGATGGCATCGAAGCCACCCGACGCGTCGTCGCGTCGCAGGGCGACGCCCGAGTACTGATCCTGACCACCTTCGACCTCGACGACTACGTGTATTCAGCGCTGCGCGCGGGGGCCAGCGGTTTCATGTTGAAGGACGCGCCTGCTGAGCAACTGATCAATGCTGTGCGCGTGATCGCTGCCGGCGATGCGCTGCTGGCTCCGTCGGTGACGCGACTGCTGATCGAGGAAGTGTCGCGCCGGCCTTCGGTGGATCCCATCGCCGTCGCCCCCGGCTTGGCGGATCTCACCGACCGCGAGCTGGAAGTACTGAAGCTGATGGCCCGTGGTTTGTCGAACGGTGAGATTGCCACCCAGCTCTACTTGGGTGAAGCGACGGTGAAGACACATGTTGGACGCGTGCTCACCAAGCTGGGCCTGCGCGACCGCGTACAGGCGGTGGTGGTCGCATATGAGAGCGGCCTGGTCACGCCCGGTGCACCAGATCAACCGTCTGGCTGACGCACGTCACCCTTCGAGGGGATGCAAGTTGATGCCGAACGGGGGTACAACAGTTGTATGACAGATTCCCAGACTCTCCTGGCAGCCGCCGGCGCTGACAATGCATCGAAGATCTACGGCGGAGGCGACAGCGAAGTTCGCGCGCTCGACGGCGTGACCGTGCAGTTCGAGACCGGCAAGTTCACCGCAATCATGGGCCCGTCGGGTTCCGGCAAGAGCACCCTGATGCATTGCCTGGCAGGCCTCGACTCGCTGACCAGCGGTGCCGTGTACATCGGCCAGACCTACCTGGCAACGCTCAACGACAAGCAGCTCACCGAGCTGCGCCGTACTGCTGTCGGCTTCATCTTCCAGGCGTACAACCTGGTGCCCACGCTGACGGCCGAGGAGAACATCACCCTGCCGTTGCTGCTCGGTGGCACCAAGGGCGACCAGGCGTGGATCGATCGTGTGATCGACACGGTTGGTCTGCGGTCGCGATTGAAGCACCGCCCCAGCGAGCTGTCGGGTGGTCAGCAGCAGCGCGTGGCCGTGGCCCGTGCACTGGCCAGCCAGCCCACCATCATCTTCGCCGACGAGCCCACCGGCAACCTTGACAGCCGAACCGGCGCCGAGATTCTCGACTTCATGCGTCTCGCTGTGCGGGAGCTGGGCCAGACCATCGTGATGGTCACCCACGACCCCAACGCCGCCAGCTACGCCGACCGCGTCATCTTCCTTGCCGACGGCAAGGTCGTCGACGAAATGTTCGAGCCGACGGCCGAGCGCGTGCTGGACCGTATGAAGCACTTCGGTGAGTGAGCCATGTTCAAGCTGAGTCTCAAGAACATCTGGAGCCGCAAGGGCCGGCTCGTACTCACGGCGCTCGCAGTCATTGCGGGTACCGCCTTCCTGTCGGGCGTTTTCGTCTTCACCGACACCATCAAGGGCAGTTTCAACAGCCTGTTCGCTGATGCATACGACACCACCGATGCCTTCGTCCGATCGTCCGACGTCATCAAGGGCGACTTTGGCGACGATCTTCGTGCCAGCATGGATGCGAGCGTGATCGACGTGGTTGCGGCGGTGACCGGCGTGGAATCGGCGCAGGCCGACGTCGGTGGAGCTGCCGCGATCACCAACGCAGCTGGCAAGATCATCGGCGGCGACGGACCGCCACAGTTCGGTGGTGTATGGCATGACGGCGCACCATCGCCGTGGACGCTGAGCGACGGTGTTGCTCCCAAGGACGCCACCGAGGTGGTACTCGATCGCGCCTCGGCGAAGAAGGGTGACATCAAAGTCGGGGACAAGGTCAGCATCACGACAAAGGTCGCAACGCGCGAGTTCACCGTCGTCGGGCTGGCGAAGTTCGCCGGCCAGGATGGCGCGAACGGCTCCACCTTCTCTCTGTTCGACCTGTCGACCGCGCAAGAGTTCGTGCTCGGCGAGTCGGGCAAGATCGACGCGATCGCCGTGGCGGGCGATGGGTCCCAGTCGCAAGCCGAACTGGCAGCATCCATCCAGTCCGCCATCGGCAATGACTCCATCGAGGTGCTCACCGGTACCGAGATCACGAAGGAGCAGCAGAGCCAGGCCGAGCAGAGTCTCAACTTCCTGACGCTCTTCCTCTCGATCTTCGCGCTCATCGCACTCTTCGTCGGCAGCTTCGTGATCTACAACGTGTTCAGCATCAGCGCAGCACAGCGTGAACAGGAGAACGCGTTACTGCG
>Ga0335397_10001132_pt1 | contig 36096 bp, 45 predicted proteins | sample MAT04_FD_205740 | JGI IMG/M metagenome (GOLD analysis project Ga0335397, IMG submission 205740) | Freshwater microbial communities from Lake Fryxell liftoff mats and glacier meltwater in Antarctica - MAT-04 (spades assembly) (version 2) ... | reverse complement strand
CTTGTCGCCGCCGATGTACTCGATCACGGCGTCGGTGAGCTCGGGGCAGCCCCTCAAGCCGATCGACGCACACTGGTTCGCGACCGGCGTCTTGATCGCAAGCTGCGCGGCGCCGCATCCTCCGAGCTGGAACACGGGAGCGCGAGCGAGAGAAGGAGGAGGGCAGTCTGTTTGCGTGGACTCATTGACCTCTACACGTTGACCACGACGTGACGTGTGGTTTGCCTACTCCGCGCGGCACTTGCATGACGGGCTGGTCGCTCGGCGCGGAGCACGCGGCGCGGCGATCCCAACGTAGACGTTTGTCGATGAGACCGGCGAGGCGATCAAGACGGACTGCACTTCCGTGGGCGCGGGGGCTTCAACTGGAGACCGCAGATCGTGGCCGGTCATCAGCGCGACCGCGTGCTCGAGGTCTCGCTTCGTCCTCCCGTGCGCCTTCCTGCAGCGGGACGCGGAGCTTGGCTGGGCGAGGTCCTCCGTGACGCGGGCCTCCTCACCTGACCGTTCCACCCGAGGCCGACGTCGGCGCCGGGATCACCCATGTCGAAGCTCGGAGCGACGCCCGACGTCTGCTCCGGCTTCACCGTGTGCTTCATGCTCCTCATCGAAAACGAGAAGTACTTCGCCGACACCATCGCATTCGCGAAGCAGATCGGCTTCTACGAGCCGCCCGGCGGCGCGGGCAACGGCAACCACTACCTGAAGAACCGCCTCGGCTGGGTCGTCCACACCTGACCGCTCCGAGACGTTCGCGTCGTCGAGTGCCACCTTCATCACCCGGGCTGCGCCCTGAGCTGCGCCCGCACACCGAGGACTCTCCATGAATCTCAACGGAACCACGACCAGCCAGCCGCGCAGCACGCTGCCGGGAAGAACCTCGAGGTGGCCGTTCGCCTCGAGACTGGGGGATAGTCGGTCCAAGCGGGGCGGCGATGCCGAGGCAGCTACCGTAAGACGTCTTCTACGATCAACCCTCAGGAAAGTTGCGTTGATGGCGCAACGCCGACCGCTCTGGCGACGCGCACGGTCACGGGCGCTTCGCGCCGCGGCCCTCGACGCATTCGCCCTTGCTGCAGATCCGATCGCCCTTGCACTGCGTGTCGAACGTGCAGCCGCCTGCCGCCTTCGGTGCGAGTGCGGGCGCCGACGCCTCCGTCGGCGTGGTCGCCGCTGCGCGCGGATCGGACGTCTTCAGGACCGTTGCCTTGATGTACGTGCCCAGACCGTTGCTCATCGCGATGACTGCGTCTCCGCCTGCCGCGCAGACGTACGGCGCGATGCGCTTCTTGAAATTCGATAGTTTTTCGTCGCTGTAGGCGACGTCGAGCGTTCCGATCTCGACGAAGGGCGCAGAGGGCGCCGCCGTGAAGACCTCGAACTCACACGTCGCGGCGCGCGCGGGCTGCGGCGGGCCGGTGCGGGTGAGCGAGACGGGCGCAACGCAGCCGGCAACGGAGGTCGCGACGAAGAGAGCAAGGCCGACCTGACGAGGCATGGGAAGATTCATGGGTTTCCCTCAAGAGACGCGTCGTGGTGAGCGGTCGCAACAAAAAATGGGCGCGCGCGGAAATGTGGCACGCGAGGTTCCTGGCGACGCCGCCCCGATCGCTCGACGGGTCGAACGCGTCGAAACGCGGCTCCCGGGGCGCACCCGCCTTACCGGCTGCGGAGTTGACCGGGCTACGTCGGGTGCCTTGCCTACGTTGATCTGCGGTATCTCCCGCAGATCGCCACGGTCCGGCGGAACGAAGTCCCCACAAGGGTAAGAACTAAATCTCTGTGCTCGATTCGCGGGGGGGATAGTTGCTGATGCGCCGCCGAGGAGCGCGTCGCCGAGCTCGAGAGGGAGCTCGCGGCCGCGCAGCGTGGCGATCTGCGCGGCTAGCGCGTCACCCCGCGCACCCGCACGCGACCCCCGTGAGCGTCCCGCTGTCGGAGCCCGGGTAGCACGTGCCCATGTAGCAACCTTGCGAGCCGTTCGGCCACGAGCTCGATGCCGGCGCGATCGCCCCGCACCCGATCGACTGCGTGTGCCCCGACGACGGCCCGGAGTAGTGCGCGTCGCCGCTCGTGCACGACGCGCCGCGCGAGGCGCACACCGCGGTGCACGTCGTCTTTCCGTCCGACGTGATCTGCCCGCCGCAGTGCCCCTGCGAGCACGACAGCCCACCGCCGCACGCGTGCCCGCACGTCCCGCAGTCGCTCCCGTCGTTCTCGAGGTCGACACACGTGCTCCCGCACGACGCGAACCCGTCCCTGCACGCGGGCTTGCCCTTCACGCAAGCGGCGTTCGCGCCGACGGCCTTCTTGCAGCCGCCGCAGTTGTCGGGGTCGGTCATCGGGTCGACGCACGTGGAGCCGCACGCGAGCGGCGTGGCGGGCGCGCAGACGGGCTCACCGTTCTCGCAGACGTGCTTGTCGCCGACGGGCTGGTTGCAGTCTCCGCAGTGCGCCGCGCTCGTGGCGAAGTCGACCTCGCATAGATCACCGCACTGGTTGCACGGGTTGCACTTGCCGGCGTGGCACTGCATCCCCTCGCCGCACTCCTCGGCGTGCGCGCAGGCCGCGGCCTCGGGGAGGCAATAGAGGACGATGCAGGTCGGAGGCGAAAGCGCCGTGTCGCAGCGCGCGCCGGCTCCGCACTCGGCGTCGCTCGCGCAGCGGGTAGGGGGCGCGGTGCTCGTGAGGCCGGCGTCGTTCGTCTCGGTCACGTGGAGGTAGCAAGCGTCGGGGATCGCGCCGAGCGCCGCCGCCGCGCCGCCGCTCGCCGTCGTGGTCGTCGTCGAGCACGCGACGAGGGTGGAGACGACCAGGGCCGCCGCCGACACCGCGACCACGAGACCCGCCCGCTGACCCAGGGTTTTGGCTTGCATGAAGGGAGGAGCCACCCCGAACGCCGCGGTCGCAGGAAAAGAGCAGCCGGGCCGCAAATGCCTGAAATTGGGCTCTCCCTCGAGGGCCCGTACCGCTAGCTGCGCTTTCGCCTCAACGTCACCTCGAGCCCCAGCGGCGCGAGCAGCTTCGCGAGCGTCTTCAGGGTGGGGTTGCCCATGCCGCGCTCGAACTCGATGAGCACGCGCGGGCTCACGCCGACCAGCCGCGCGTACTCCGCCTGCGATCGCCCCGCGATCTTGCGCATCATCTTCACCGCTTCGCGGAGCTCGAGATCGCCTCGCTCCGTGCGCGCGTAGAGCTCGGCGCGAAGAGCCGCACGCTTCTCGTTCGACAGCTTGCGCGTCTTCGTCGTCGTCTTCGTCGTCTTCGTCGTCGTCGGCGTCGCCGGCGTGTCGTCTGCGTTCTTCATCGGACCCTCTTCAGCGCTGCCGCGACTCGCTTGGTTCGAGGCTCGAGCGTCTCCACGACGAACGCGGGGACGTCCTCCTCCTTCATCAGCGTGCCGAGCTCGGCGATGCGGTCTCCGAGGTCGACGAGCCAGCGCTTCATCGCGTTCACCTCGACGCCGTGCTCGGCCAGGCCCTCCGCGACCCGCGCGTAGTCGGGAAAGCCGCCGTCCTCGGCGCGCCACCGGCACACGCGCGCGATCCCCTGCGGATCCAGCAGCATCGGCCCGAAATCGTAGATCGGCGAGAGCTCGATGCGACCGTCGAGATGCTTCGACATCGCCGTGTTGCGACCGTGGTTGTCCGTGTTGCCGAGCGCGACGTCGAGGACGTCGCGCAGCACCAGCTCCTGGAGCTCGCGCGGCGGGTGCGTGGCAAAGCGCGCGACCGCCGACGCCATCTCCTCCTTCGAGACCGATGCCCCCCACTCCGCGACACCAGCGATGGAATACAGGCTCTCGAGGCCGAGCCTGTCCACGCGGCCCCCTTCGACGACGCGGTCGAAGCGGGGCATGAAGAACGCATCGGCCTCCCACGTGGGCGAGGCGCTCGCACGCGCTCCGAGCCGCGCGGCGATGCGGTGATAGGCGGCCTCCGCGCGAAGGATCATGCGATCGGCATCGCGCGACGAGCGCGGGAACTTCACGAGCCATGCCTTGCGGGTTCGTGCGTCGGCGAGCGCGCCGTCGGCGTGCAGCATGCCCTCGTCGTCCTCGCGGAGGAGCAGCTTCGGCGCGTCACCGCCCGCGCCGCTGCCGCCTGCGACCCACGCCCCGCGCTCGCGCGCGTACTCGATGAACTCCGCGCCGCGCGCGAGCACCTCGTCGCGGCCGAAGCCTGGATGGGCGTCGGATGCATCCGGCGCGTCGGGTGCGTCTGCCGCCGCGACGCGCACGTTGCCGACCGGATTGCCTCCACCGCGCACGAGCAGCTCCCAGTCCGATCGCGCGACGTTGAGGAGGCCGAGTCGCGCCTCCCACCACCGCCTGCCCGCGCCCGAGGGAATGATGTCGAGGAGGAACGCCGGCCAGCGATCGAGCGCGACCTCCTCGTACGTGACGGGATGGCGGCACGAGACCGCGCGATGATCGCGCGCGCCCAGCACGCGACCGAGCGCGTCGACGTAGTCGAAGTCGTACTCGAGGCGCGCCGGCGACTGCGGGCCGAGCTGAGTGTCCTCGACGCGCACCTCGGCCGCGGCGCGCCAGCGACCCGCCGTGTGGACCTCGAGAAGGCAGCGACCAATCATCAACCATTATAGTGGTCGATAGAGAGCCTGAGTGCCACACGAATGGACCACTTTAGTGGTCGAATGGATAGGATCAGGTCGCTCGGTCGCGCTTCAGCTGCCGCGGAGCCAGGCCTTCACGAAGTCGCGCTGGGTGTCGTTCTCGGGGGCGTCCCAGTCGCGGCGGTCCTCGTCGGCCTGGCGGAGGCGCGTGATCACGTCGAGCACCTCGTCCGGCGAGGCGAGACCGTGGCGCCGGAGCCAGCAGCCCACCGTGGTGGCGGTGCGGCCCATGCCGCCGAAGCAGTGGAGGTAGACCGGACGCCCCGCCTCGAGCGAGAGATCGATCGTGTCGAGGACCGAGCGCATGCCGGAGAGCGACGGGATCCCCGCGTCGCGCACTGGGAAACGAATGCATGATGCACGCGTCGCGTCGGCGGAGGCGGCGATCTCGTCGAGGTCGTCGGAGTAGCGCGTGAAGGGCTTGCCCCACGGGCGCTCCTCCTCCTCGACGAGGTTCACGTACGTGCGGATGCCCGCCTGCCAGAGCGCCGTCACCCGCTCGACGCGCTTCGGTCCGACGTCCGGGTTGCTGGGGTAGGCGCCGGCGAGAAACCACGCCGGCACCACCCAGTACGAACGCCCGGTGGGAGCGGCGTCCGCCGCGGTCGCGAGGGTGCGCGTGTCGTTGGCCATGGCGACCAGCCTACGCGTGATGAACCGAAGTAGGCAGGTCAGCGCTGATTCGTCGGCGCTTGCGTTCGACGTCGCGAGGGAGAGCGCACCTCGACCATCGCCGAACCCCGCTTCTCTTACCTGCGCGCCATCTGCGGAGATGACGTCTCGTCGAGCGTCTCCTCGAGAACGTACCAGCTCATCTCTCCGAGGGAAGCGGAGCGCGCCCCACGCGGGTGCCCGCCGAGCTCAACACTTGTAGGCCTTCACGATGCAGACTCCATCGACGCAGCTCGGGGCACCGGCGGGACCTCGCCCACCCGTCACGACAAGAGCGACCCCTCTACAGATCCGTCCCGCGCGCGGCCCGCAACGACCCGCCACTCTACGAATGGCTCGCGTTGGTCGACGCGGTCCGCGCCGGAAGGGCACGCGAGCGCGAGCTTGCCGTGAAGGAGCTCAGGAGCCGCCTGTCATGAGCGAGATGACTCGTCTACGGGCGTTGCCCGCGTTCATGCCTCGTCCGGAGGTGCGGCGCGGCCCCTACGCACTCGTCTCCTGGGGTCGCTCGCGGGCGCGCGACCCGAGGCGCTCGAGCACAAGCCCCAGCGCACCGGATGCGACCGCGCCGATCGCCGTCCACATCGAAGCGCTCCTCGTGGCATTTGTCGATCACGCCCTTCACGACGGTGTGACAGTCGTTGACTCCCAGAATCCAGGGGCCGGTCGCCTCGCCGAGCTGGAGCTCGCGGTCCACGCAGTCCTCGTCGAGCGCGGGGGCGGCGGTTGACGTCCTCACGCGGGGATCGGGGGTCGAGGTCGCCGCGACGCTGGCCGACTCGTTGCAAGACATCTCGTCAGCGGAACAGCGGCTCTTGCGGTCGATCGTGGTCAGCGGGGCATTGCCGAGCTTCACATCGCCGTCGAGGACCAACGCGTCTCCGCGGTCAGCCTGGATCTTCAGGTGCCCCGTCGCGCGCCACAGCTCCTCGTAGAGCTTCGCCTCGTCTCCGAGGATAGACCGGCGGTCGGTGCCTCGAGAACACGCCGGTGGGCTGGGCGCCGCGCATTGGCTATGCTCTTCAGGTGCGAAAGGACCCGATCATCGCGCGTCTCGCAAGGGTCGAAGGTCTCGTCGCCGCCTACCTCTTCGGGAGCCAGGCGCGGGGGACCGCTTCTGCCGCCAGCGACGTCGACATCGCCCTCGTGATGACGAGCGCGCCAAAGACGCTGAACGACCTGCAGCTCGACGTCGCGGCCGACCTGGAGCGCGAGCTCGGGCTTCCGGTCGACGTCGTGGTCCTCAATCATGCGCCTTCCGACCTCATCCATCGCGTGCTTCGCGACGGTGAGCTGCTCGTCGAGAACGACCGCTCGGCGCGCATCGCTTTCGAGGTGCGCGCGCGGAACGACTACTTCGATCTCGAGCCGGTCCGTCACGCGTACCGTCGGGGACGGCGGAGCGCACCCGCATGACCGACGAGAAGCTCGTCGCCAAGAAGCTCGCCTTCATCGAGACGTGCGTGACCCAGCTCCGCACGCTGGCACGTCCGGACCAGATCGCGACCGACGTTCGTGAAGAGCGGTTCGTCGAGCACACGCTCCAACTCGCGATACAGGCCGCGCTGGATGTCGCGTCCCACATCGTCTCGGACGCGCGTCTAGGTGAGCCGAACACCAACGGAGAGCTCTTCGACCTCCTCCGCCGCGGCGGGTGGATCGAGGAGCCGCAGTGCACGACCCTCCGCAAGATGGCGGGTTTCCGGAACCTCGTCGTCCACGGCTACATGGCCGTCGACCTCACCATCGTTCGCAGCATCGTCGAACGAAACCTCGACGATCTGCTCGCGTTCGCGACGGCCATCCGAGCGAAGCTGCCCGAGGCGTGAGCCGTGTGGATGTGCCGGGCGTCGTCGAAGTAGCCGAGCGTGCGCTTGTCGCCTTCGGTCGTGATCTGCACGAGCCACTGCCCTTTACTCTCGGCCCATGACACGCCTCGATACCGGCTCGTCGTCGTCTCCTTGAAGGTCGCGTGGGCCAGGCGGCGGAGCTCCATGAACCCGGCGGGACGAGGGTTCTCCTGCGGAAGGTTGAGCTGGGCGCGGTCGCCGTGGAAATGCCGTGCCGCTCGGTCGTAGGCGCGCGCGGCGTCGTCCTCCTCGTCATACAGGCCGAGCGAATAGGATTGCCCGTTTGCAGAAATGAATGCGTTCCATCTCTCGTTCGGCGCGTCCCATCGGACGCCGGGGTGCCGACGCCACCGCTGCTTGTCGACGGCCCAGAAAACGCCGCGATAGCGGCTCGCGGTCCTTGCCTTCGTCGCCTCGCTTGCCTCTCTTTGGAGCGTTGCTGGGTCCGCCGAACCCGACCTTCGCGTCGGAAAATTCAGCGCCGCGCGGCGCCCATGAAGTGCCGGGCGGCTCGATCGTACGCGAGCGCTGCGACCTCCTCGTCCTCGTAGAGCCCGAGCGTGTGCTGGACTCCGCGAGTGAAGATGCGCGCGCCCCATCGGCCATCGCGCGCCGGCCAGGTGACCCCGCGGTGGCGGCTCGATGCCGAGCCCTTCCGCTCGTCGCGGCGCTCGGCCTTGAGTGCCTCGGGTGTGATCGGCGTCAGGCGGGCGTCGCCGGGGAAGTTCAGCAGTGCGTCCGCCCCGCGCATCATCTTGACGACGCGGTCGTACGCCTCCGCGGCTTCGCGCTCGTCCTCGAACGTCCCGATGTGACGCTCCTGGCCGTCGACGACCACCGACGCCTGCCAGCGCTGCACCGATTTCACCCAGCACACGCCGAAGTACTTGCTCGACTGCTTCGATTTGCGGCGTTGGGTGGTCTCGCGTCGGATCGTGGCGGCGTCGGCGGGCTCGACGTTGGCAACGGAAAGTTGCGAACGGCCAGCTCTCCGAACAGATGCAGCGCGAGCCGATCGTGGGCGAGCGCGGCCTCGTCTTCGTGATCGAAGCCGCTGAGGCACTGCCTCACGCCGTCCTTCTTGACGTACGCGACCCACTTGCCGCTCGGCCTGCGGGAGATGCCGCGGAATGCCTTCGCCACACCGACGATGGTCTCCGTCGCCGCCACCTCGTGTCGATGAGGAGCCTGACGCTGGCGCAGGGTGAACCTACCGATCGCTCATACATGGTGGTGAGGGCGCGGTTCGACGCTCGTGAACGCGGTGTGCGGCGGTCTCTGCGAGAGCCTTGTCCCTTGGCTCGCCACCGCTCTCGGGCGCTGACCGTCGCTTGAACGGGTTGACGCCGCCACCGACCTGCGCGCGCCTTGGGGACTTCGCGGGGGCGCGGGTGACGTTCGAACGCCTCCTGGCGCTCAACCCGAACGACAACCAGGGCGTCCGGTTCTGCTGGGCCGACGTTCGCGCGCGGCGGTCGTGGGAGGAGGCGCAGGCCGAAGAGGAGCGCCAGGACGCTCAGCGGCGCGCCTTGCACCGACACGCCGCACGGTGATGCGGCGGTCTCGGACCCGATCGATGCATGTCAGCCGGCGCCCGAGTGCAGGTCGGGGAACATCTCGCGATGCCGCTGGAGCATCGCCCGCGCGATTGCCGCGAACGCTTCGCGCTCCGTGTCGGGGGTGATGTCGCGCAGCAGCTCTTCGAATCCCCTCGCGCTCCTCCGGATCGCGCGTGATGGCGATGTTCCAGAGGAACTGCGCGAGCGTGAGCGCTCTTTGGGTCTCGGTCTTGCTTCCGTCCGTCGAGTCGAGGAGCGGTTGCGCGAAGTCGATGAATTGCTGCGCGGGGCCCCGCCCGGCATCCCTCTGCCGGAAGTAGTCCTCGGCGAGCGCGAGCTTCTCGCGCGAGACGGCGGGACTCGCGATGATGCTCGGCCCGGCGGCTGCCCTCCCCAAGCAGCACGTCTTGTACTTCTTGCCGCTCCGGCACGGACAGGGATCGTTTCTCCCGACCTTTTGGCGGCCGACCTCGCTGGACTGCGCGACCCGCTGCCTCCACGATTCGTCGATCGCATCGATGTGAGCTCGAAGAGCGCCGCCCAGCACGCCACCGAGCCGCTCGTGAGCATCGACGAGATCGGTCAGGTCGCGGCGCCACATTGGCCCGAGAAGTCGGGCTCGAGCTCCGCGATGGCGTCCTCGATCAGGGGCAATGCGCGTTCATCGCCATAGTCGGCGAAGCACAGGGCCCCGACAACGAGGTCCTCGTCGAACAGCTCGCAGATGGCATCGAAGATGCGCTCGTCCCTGATCCCGAGCTTGGCGAGGACTGCGGCGAGCGCGTGCGCGGCATCGTCATCGCGCGCGTCCTTCAGGCGAAGGAGGGCGGGGCTCCAGCGCGGCGGCGCCGAATTCGGGGAGGCGAATGAGGAGCCTGGAGTTGATGACCTCGTCGAGGGTCGTGTCGACCAGCAGATCGAGCATCGGCTCGCTGGCTTCGGGTGCCCTGAGGTCCGCCAGCAGCTCGACGGCGTGGGTCGGTGGCCAACCCTCGGCGGGCGACTCGCTCATCCCGAGCTCCTCGTCGTTGTGGATCGCGAGCAGCGGCGGAACCGCCTCGGCGCCACGGCGTGCGGTGGATTGCGCCGGCAAGGGTAGGGGACATCGAACTCGGTCTGCCGACTGCGCACGCGGGGCCGCTCGGCGCCAAGCTCGTGAGCGACGCCGACCCGCTGGTCATGCCGCTGCCGCACGGTCCGATGCGCGGTCACGCCGTGACCCCGCTGCACGCGCTCGCGCCCAGAGCGGCTGCCAAGGACGCGCGGCTCCATCCTCTGCTCTCGTTGGTCGACGTGTTCCGCATCGGACGCGCACGTGACCGCCAGGTGGCGGCAGCGGAGCTGCGCGCGTGGCTCTGAGAGGTGAGGCGCACCGCGCGGCTATCCGTTGCCAGCGAGGGCATTCGCCGACAGGCCAAGGCCGTGGTTCTTGAGCGTCATGCGCTTCTCCGCTTCTGCGGTCGTGGACGGGTGACGACGCCCTTCGCTGTGGTAGACGTCGCCGCGAACGTACGTACCGGCTCTTCGGTGTTAGCCAGCTTCATGCTGACGAGGCGGTTCAACGAGACCGAGTACTCCGCCGCCTCCATGACCAGACGACGGTGCAGCGCCGCCGGGATGCGAACCTTGAACATCCCGCTGAAGCCATGCGTCGCAATCGGTTCAGGAACACCCTCGCCTCGCTCTCGCATGTCCGCCACCGTCTCGGCGACGAGGGCGCTGATGCCGCGGAGCGCCTCTTCCTTGGTTTTTGCCAGCCACGAGAGCGACGGAAACTCCGCGCAGAGGCCGACGTGCTCGTTGTCCTCGGCGGACCACGTCACTCGGTACGTGTACTTGTCGTCATCGCTCATCGTCCTGCTCCTTCGTCTACGTCCATGCCTGTTGTCGTCGCCCTATTTCTTCAGAGCCTTCCGCTTCTTCTTCTTTTCGCGGGACTCGGCGTCGTCCTTCCTCTCGTCCGGTCGGCCCTCGACGTTCCTCGCAGCAAGAGCGTTGAGTTGAGTCATGCGCCGTTCCACTGCTTCGAGTCGTTGGCGCACCTGATAAGCCTTCGCGGAGCCCTTCTCATTCTGCATGTTCACGCGGGGGTTGCCGGGCCACGGCATCTTCCAAACGCGGTGGCTCGATTTTTTCTGCGTTGGTTCTCCGAAAAAATGGTCTGCGACCTTGCAAGCGTCCGCGAAGCGCACCCCGACGGGGTTCTGTTTCATCGCCTCGAGGAGTTCGTCGATGCTCGACGCCATGCCTCAATGGTGCCACTAATGACACCACTGTTCAAGCTGAGCCCGGCCTCGTCCTTGGGGCACCAACGGAGCTGAACGAGAAGGGACCGAAGAAAGCGTGCCTCGCGGCTGGAGTCCGCGGGCGCGTTCCTACGGCTCCCACCGCCACATCGACGGGGCCCAGATTCGCAGTGCCGTGCCGTCGAGCACGGGTTCGAGGAATGCTTCGACCGCACGCGTGAGGGTTGCGAGGTCTGCCCAGGCCAGCTCGTCCTCCGCGACCATGCGTCCGTACGGTCCTGCCCATGCGGGAGGCGGCGGTGGAAAAGAGACGGGAAGTGCGTGCGTCTTCCGTGACGTGAAGGTCTGCTCTAGCGCCTGCCGAAGGCGCGTGGCTTCGAGCTCACGGACGCCCGCGAGGAGTGCGATGTCGGGGAGGTCCTTCATGCGCGAGTTCGGGCGTTTGCGAGGCAGCGTGTAGGCGTGAAGCTTTTCGGCGATGTGCGTTTCGAGCGGGTAGAGGCGCAGCGTCGGTGGATCGACGCCGGCGAATCCGAGGACGTCGCTTGCGACCACGATGTCGGGTTCGCCCAAGATGGGGTCCGCAAACGCAATGTCGAGCCCGAACGGCTGGCCGTAGGGTTTGCCGGCGAGCGAGCAGGTGACGCGGTGACGCTGCCCTTCGTAGACCATGCCTTCGTTCGTAATCGCGGGGTGTTCGGCGTCGGGCATGACGGTGAACAGCATGAAGTCGCCGAGCTCGAGTCCGGCCGCGCGACGAAGGCGTTCGAGAAGTCCGGTCGGCGGTCCACCGAGCCGGAGGTCGATGTCCTTGGTTCGTGCGTGCGCGCTCCACGCGAAGCTTGAAGTGGACCCCACCCTTCGGACCATGGAGGCCGGCAGCTACGGTGGAGCCTGCGTCTTCTCGTTCTGTGTATCCTACAATCAAATTGAAATTGGTAGTCTCTTCTCGGTCACCGCACCGTGCAGTCGTCGATCGAGTCGATGACGTCGAAGCAAGCCACGAGGGGGAGCGCGAGGGGGAGACTCGCAAGTTGGGGACGAGGCTGTGGACGGCGTCGCGCATCATCATGCCGCGTCCCGCGCGAGGCCGCGGTAGAACGCTGCGCACGAGTCGTGGCGAGCTATCGCCAGTTGCTCGTCCCTGGGGACGACACGTTCGTCGTGTGGACGCTGCACGAGGTGATCGCCGCGTTCGCGATGGTGGCGACCGCGGACGAGATGCCGTGGGTCGATGCGTTCCGGATGCGTTACCTCGCGCTGGAGCAGAGCGAGGGCGCGTGGAAGGGAAGGAGGTAGACCGCCATGCTTACTCCTTCGACGGTCTTCCCGACCCTGCTGCCGTGCAACGACCTGCGTCAGCGTGTTGCGACGCGGTGCTTCGACAGCATGGCCGAGACCATCAAGCGGCACCTGGCTCAGGCCGAGCCCTCGCTCGCCGAACTGGAAGACGAGGTCTTCCTTCGGGCGGTCGAAGTCCTCGTCGACCGCCTTCGGCTGTTCGGCCGCCCGGATCTCTCGGACGAGATGGAGACGCTCTATTACGATGCTATCAGCTCTCTCTCGGGCGTTGGCCGCACGAGGCTTTGGAGCTGAACAGCCGCCCAGCCGCGCCTAATCGCTCCGCCGGATGGGCACGCGGCCCTCCGTACCTTGAAACCATGCGGCTCTCGAAATCGAAGTTCATTCAGGGCCTCGGGTGCCATCGCGCGCTCTGGTGGGCGGTTCACGAGCCCGATGCGCCGGAGCGCGCGGTCGGGCCCGCGCTCCAGGCGATCTTCGAGCAAGGCACGCGCGTCGGCGAGCTCGCGCGCGGTCATGTGCCAGGCGGTCACCTCATCGACTTTCCCTATACCGAATCGGAGATGCGCATCGCGGCCACTCGGACGGCGATCGAGCGCGGCGCGCGTGTCATCTACGAGGCGGCGTTTCGCGAAGACGACGTCTTCGTGGCCGTCGACATCCTGCACCGCGCAAACGCAAAGGGGAGGGGCGGCTGGACGCTCACCGAGGTCAAGTCGACCACCAAGGTGAAGGACGAGCATGTGCCGGACGCCGCGGTGCAAATGCACGTGCTCCAGCGTGCCGGCCTACCGATCACGCGCGTCGAGGTCATGCACCTCAACCGGGAGTGTCGCTACCCGGATCTCTCGAACGTCTTCACGCGCTCGGATGTGACCGAGGAGGTCGAGGACTACCTGCCGAGTGTCCAGCCGGAGGTGAAGGCCCAGCTCGTCATGCTGCGGCGCTCCAAGCCTCCTGCGATCGAGCCGGGCGCGCACTGCTCTGCGCCCTACGAGTGTCCATTCATGCACCGCTGCTGGCCCGCGGCTCCCGAGCACGCGATCGCGACGCTCTATCACGTGAGCGCTGCCAGGCGCGAGGCGCTGATCGACGAGGGCTACGAGACCATCTTCGACCTGCCGGATGACGTGGAGCTCAATCCGACCGCAGAGCGCCAGCGCCGTGCCGTGCAGAACAACGAGATCGTCGTCGAGGACGGTCTGCGGGAGGTGCTCGAGGCTCTCGAGGCGCCGATCGCCCACCTCGACTTCGAGACGATCAACCCCGCGATTCCCGCGTGGGAAGGCTGTCGGCCGTACGACGCGGTCCCGGTGCAGTTCAGCGTCCACGTCGAGCCGCGTCGTGCGGGAGGGCCGCTCGAGCATGCCGAGTGGCTCGCCGAGGGCTCGGGCGATCCGCGCGCTCCGCTCGCGCACGCGCTCGTCGATGCGCTCCGCGGCGCCCGCACGATCGTCGTCTACCACGCGCCGTTCGAGATTGGCCGCCTCCGCGAGCTCCAGGCGGCGGTGCCCGAGCTCGCCGAGGACCTCGAGGACATCATCGATCGCGTGGTCGATCTCCTTCCCATCGTGCGCGCGTATGTCTACCACCCGGACTTCGGCGGAAGCTTCAGCCTGAAGAAGGTCGCGCCCGCGCTCGTCGAGTGCCTCCGGTACGACGACATGGAGATCGGCGAAGGTGGCGAGGCGAGCTGCGCTCTCGAGGCCCTCCTGCTACGTCCCGAGACGATGAAGAGGGCGGAGCGAGCCCGCGTCCGCAAGGCGCTGCTCGCGTATTGCCAGCAAGACACGCTTGCGACGATGGGGGTGCTGCAGCGCCTGAGAGAGCTGTCGTAGGCGGCCCGTCCCGGCACTCGACCGCGCCGCCCTTGACCTCGACGATCAGGATCGCGCGATCGGGAATGGCGAAGACGAAGTCGGATTCGCCTTCCCACGTCCTGTCCGCGCGCATGTGAAGCGAGTGCCACGCGGACCAGCCCTTCGGAAGCCCGCCCACGAGCGCGAGGCGGCCTCGTCGCGACGGAGCCTCGCCCCTCGACGTTCGCAGGCACTACGGCTGGGGAGCTCGCAGACGCGCCGCCCAGTACATCGGTGCGCGTCGCAGATGCTCGGCCGCTAGAACGTAGGGATGTCCCTCGGGATTGGTGATGTACGCGAGCGCGAAGGGGAAGCTCGGCGGTCGGATGAAGAGTGCTCGCCGTACACCCGGTGTCGCTGCGAACGGGTGCTGCGGGTACTTGCTTGGAGCCGCCTCGATTGCGTCGAGCGTGCGCTGCGCGGCGAGCTCGAACACGGCACCGAGCCCCGGTCGAGCGCGCTCGTAGTAGTCGCGCGCGTCGAGGAGCTCGAGGACGGCCTCGGGGTCGACCTCGATCATTTCCTCGCGTCGAGGAGCTGAGCTAGCCGCGTTCGCGCGTCCGCCGGAGACATCGCGAAGAGGGATCGGACCTCGTCGCGGCTGAGCCCGGTAGCGTCGCCGGCGAGCACACGCTGGGCGCGCCGGTCGATCTCTTGGCCCCAGGCTGCGCCTGCGGTTGCGTCTTCGGCGAGGAGCTCGGTCTCCAGCTCGGCCTTCTCCTCCACGCTGAGCTCGCGGACCTCCGAGAGGATTCGCCGCACCCGATCGGAGGCTGCCATGCCTCCAAAGATACGTTCGGGGCGGGACCGTCGCAAGGAACCCGAGCGTGTATCTAGGCTGAACCCACTCGACGCCGCTCGTAGAATTGAGTGCCGATCTGCCGCCGGAGCTGGCGGACGGTCCATCCGCCGCGGAGCGACTCGGCCTCGTTGAACGCACGGGCCTCGCTCGATCGAGCTCCGAGAAGCAGCACGTAGTGCGACCAGGGGAGAGCGAATCGAGCGATGGCGGAGCCGTGCTCCAACTGGCCAGACGCTGTCTGGCGAATCTTCGACGAGGGCAATTGTCCAGACGTTGTCTGGCCAATCTGGTCCCGGTAGGTCACGTAGAAGAGGCGCATCGACTTCGGGTTCGCGAGCGAGAAGCCCCGCCCAAATGTCGCCGTGAGGTCCGCGCCGAGGCGACGGAGCAGCTGCTCCCGTACTCGGCGCGACGCGCGCCCTTCTGCTCGTTCTCGAAGATGGACTGGCCCACGAGGAAGTAGGTGGCGGACAGTGACGGCGTTGACGGACCGCGCCGCAGCTCGACGCGCCGACTTGAGGAGCGAGGTCAGGTCGCGGAGTACGCTGCCGGAGCCGACGAGCTGCGAGCTCGACTCGGTCGGCGCGCGGGGCTTTCTGGTTCCCGCTCGACATGCGCCCTCCACGTGGACGGGGTACCCTACGCACGCGCCGGTGGCCAACCTCTCGAGCGAATGGGCACTGTTGCGCGCTGCGACGTGCGGAGCTTCAGCGACCGGGAAGTCCTGGTGTGAGTCGTACTGGACGCACACGTGCACCGTTCGCCCCTCTGTTGCGAATCTCCCCTACGGACCTTCGAGAATCCTGCGAGCTCGCTGGCGCCGGTTGGGCTTCGCGCGCGGCGCTCGTCTGCTTCCATGCGAGGAGCAGCTCGAGAGCGCTCGCCTGGGTGATGTCGAGGCAGTCGCGGGGCAGCTTCGACGATCCGAGCAGCGTTCGCCGCCCCGTCGTCTGTCGGCATCACGTGATCGGCGCAGGCACCCCGTCACCCTCCGCCACGTCGCCCTCGATCGCCCGCATCACCCACCCATACCCGATCCGCTCCTGCTCGAGCCGCACCCGCTCCCCGAGCCGATCCGTCGCCAGCATCTCGAACACCCCCCGCTCCTCCGCCGTAAGCCGCGCCAGCGACCCCGGGTGCCTCGAGCTCTCCGGCACCCAGAGCGCCCGGTGGTCCAGCAGCGTCCTCTCGTCCATCAGCAGCGAGGTTGCATGCGGGAACGTCGCGCGGAGACGGTCGAGGATCGCGAACCCATGCGTGTCGATGTCCCCCCAGTAGTGGAGCTCCACGTCGTCTAGCCACCGCACCTCGGCGAGCCGATCGAGCGCGTAGCCGAGCCCAAAGATGACCATAGCGTCGCGCACCTCGGGAAACGCGAGCCCGTTGATGTCGTTCTCCGTGATGAAGACCCGCCGGAGCTTCGGCGCGAGCTGGGCAAACTCCGCCGCCGGGACGGAGAGGTCCGAGAGGCCGGCGATGCGATGGCGCGGGTCGAGGATGCGGAACCGCACGAGCGATGGCTTCGAGAGAAGGCCAAAGCGCCCCTCGAATGAGCTCTTCGCCGATGCGTCGACGGCGTCGGACGAACAGAGCACGACGTCGAGCAGCTCGGTGAAGAGCGGCTTTCGCGCCTCGATGAACTTGGTGTCGACGCCCGCGATGTCGAGCTGTCGAAGATAGATGCCGGGGCGCGGGTTGGCGCGAAACCACACGAGCACGGCGAGGATCTTCTCCCATTCATCGCCATGCTCGAGCATGGTCATGGGTCGCTTGCCGATCCACGCGCCGAGCTCGGCGCACGCTCCGAGCGTCGCCGTCGCCAGGCGCTCGAAGCGGTCGGCCTGTCTCTGCTTGCCCACGAGCCGGAGCGCGTCGTCGCGGGTCGGAATCGAGGCGCCGGTGGGCACCCGGTTGCGTCCGAGCTGCCTGTGGTCGATCTCGGTCCAGTCGATGTCGTAGCCGAACCCTCGCCGCGCCTTGCTTCCGTCCTCGAGCGCACGGACCCAGCGCCGGACGTCGTCGAACGCGTCGGACATCGCCCTCCGGTCCGGCCCCCGCAGCCGAAGCGAGAGCGGGAACGCCGCGCCACCGCCCTCCGCCCCGACGAGCAGTCGCCCGCGGTCCCAGAGCTTGCGGACCTGCGCGGCGAGGTCGTCGGGCATCGACCAGTCCGTCGCGGTCATGCGCTTCGCGCCGCGCGCTCTGCGCGGTACTCCGCGATCGTCAGGTTGCGGAGCATCGAGCGCTTTCCGTCCTCGTTGTGGACGAACCCGACGCTCGCAACATGTGGCTCGATGACGTGAATCTTCTGCAACGGCGTCACGATGAGGAGCTGGAGGTTCAGGCGCTCGAACAGCTCGAGCCCATAGCGCGTCGACTCGTCGGAGCCTCGCCCGAACGCCTCGTCGATGACCACGAAGCGGAACGAGCGCGAACGCTCCGCGCCCCACTCGAGCCCGAACTGGTAGGCGAGGCTCGCGGCGAGGACCGTGTAGGCCAGCTTCTCCTTCTGGCCGCCGGACTTGCCGCCCGAGTCCGTGTAGTGCTCGTGCTCGCGATCGTCCTCGCGCCAACGCTCCGACGCGGAGAACGTGAACCAGTGGCGGACGTCGGTCACCTTCCGCGTCCACCGGCCGTCGAGCTCCGCTGTTCCCTCGCGCCCGCGGAAGCGCTCGATGATCCTCCTCACCTGGAGAAACTTCGTCTCTGCGTAGGCGTCGTCCTCGGAGCCGGTGATCGCACCCTCGGTGCATGCCCGCAGATCCTGCTGGAATTCGCGGATCTCCGCGTCGGTCGTGGCATCGGGCTCGAGCACGATGAAGCGGCCGGGGTTGTAGTCGATGTCGATGAGCGACCGGTTGATCGTCTCGACCCGCTCCTTGATGTCCTGCTTCTCGCGATTGAGCTGGGACTGGAAGCTCGCCACCTCGCGGATGGTGTTCTCGTTGAGCAGCTCCTTGAAGCGCGCCTCGAAGCGCGGGAGGTCGTCCGCACGGAGGCGCTCGAGCATCGTCAGGTACTCGCCGGCCGCTGCGACGCTGGCGTCGGCCTCGCGCGTCTCGAGCGGGTACGTCCGACGGTAGGACTCCATCGCCTGCACGATGCGCTCTCCGAGCCGCTTGAGCCTTTGGTCCTCGGCGTCGATCCGCGACTGCAGGTGCTCGCGGACGTCCTTCTCGCGGTTGTCGCACGACTCGATCGTGATGGTCTGGTCGACGAGGATGCCGCCGACGATCGGCGTGAGGCTGTCGAGGGTCTGCGTCACGGCGTCGGGGGTCGCGGCGAGGACGAGGTCGCAGTCACGGTGCTGCTGGGCGGCGTGCTCGCGCTTCGCGCGGGCCGCTCCGACCGCCTCGTTCGCCTCCGTCAGCGCCGCGTCGGCCCCCGCCATGGCAGCCTCGACGGAGGCGAGCCTTGCGCCGAGCGTGGCCAGCACATCGGAATCCGATTCGAGCTTTCGCAGCTCGTTGCGGAGATCGTCGACCCGAGCCGCCAGCGGTCGCCAATCGAGCTCGCGGAAGGAGTCGACGTCCTCGAGCTGGCGGAGGTCTCCCATCTTCTGGACGAGCGCGCTCTCCTCCTTCTGAAGCACGCTGAAGCGTTCGGCGAGAGACTGGATCCGGACCTGGAGATCGCGGCTTTGTCTCTCGAGCGCCGCGATCTTGGCGTCGTTCGTCCAGCCGAGGACGTAGCGAGAGCGATCGTCGATCCGGTGACGGTCGTCCTTCTCGTGGCGCTCTCCGTGCGTCTTCGTCTGGCCGGTCTTCGTCACGGCGCGCGTCTCGCGCCGGAACTGGTCGAGCGTCTCGCAGCAGACGTAGTCGAACCGACGCGACAGCTCGGTGTCGAGCCAGCTCCAGAAGTCGGACTCGTGCTTGACGGCGATCTTGTGGACGAGCGAATCCGGATGGAGAGTGGACCGGTCCGATGCGCGCTGCGGGCGCACGCGGTAGTAGACGAGCCGTTCGTTGAGGTGCGTTCTCTCGACCCATTGCGAGACGTCGGCGTAATGGACGTCGGGCACGAGCAGCGAGAGCCCGAAGCCGTGGAGAAGTCGCTCGATCGCGCCTTCCCACGGCGCGTCCTTCTCGTTCACCTGGAGGAGCTCGCCGGCGAACGGCAGCGCGTCGTCGTCCACGCCGAGCTTCTGGCAGAGGCTGCCTCGCATCGCGAGCATGCGCGCGGGAATGTTCGAGCGACGCTTCCGCAGCGAATCGAGCTCCGCTTCCACCTCCGACTGCAGGCGCCGGATCTGGTGGAGGTCGACGCTCGCCTCCGACATCGCATTCTGGGCGCGTGCGCGGTCGGCGTCGGCCTTGTCCCGTTCGCGTGCGATCACTGCGCGATTCGACTGGAACGTGTCCGCGTCGATCGCGGGGCCGAGGCCGAGCTTGCGCGCCAGCTCGTCGTAGCGCTCGCAGCGCCTCTGGCGCGCCGCCTGGTCGACCCCGAGCTGCCGGACCTCGGTCTTGATGCTCTCGATCCGGTCGCCGCCGTTCGCCGCGACATCGCGCTTGATGTCATCGCGCTCGACGAGCCAGCGGTTGCGATCTTCGGCGAGCGAAGCGAGACGCTCCTCGAGGCGCGAGAGCTCGGCTGACAGCGACTCGAGCCTGCGCTCGATGAGCCCTCGCTTGTGACGTGCGAACCAGGGCCGGAGCGCCTCGCGGCACGCTCGCAACGAAGCGAGCTCGGTCGCCAGCGCCTCGTGGCGGCCGCAGTCGGCGGCGAGAGGAACGAGCGCATCGACCTGCGCTTTGGCCTTCTGCACGGCCTCGTGCGCGCGATTGAGGTCGTTGAAGTGGCCGACGAGCGCCTGGATGCGGCCCTCGACGGGGAAGGGCTGGAGCATGTGCTGCCGCACGAAGTCCGTCAGGTTGCCGATGGCCTTCATCGACACCGTCTGGTGGAAGAGCTCGAGCGCTTGCTCGTTCTCGATCCCGAAGCGTCGCCGGAGCGCGGCGCCATAGCGGGGGAAGGAGTCCTCGACCTCGTGTCCCGCCTTGCGCAGCCGCTTCTTCAGCTGGTTGATGTCGTGACCGAAGCTCGCGAAGTGGTCCGCGATGGTGAGCGCCTCGTCAGCGACGACGTAGAAGCGATCGGGCTGCCCTTCGAGGTCGCGCAACCAGAAGACCTCCGCGAGCGTCACGACCTGGCCGAAGCCCTCGTTCGTGAAGCGCGCGAGGACGACCGAGTACGTGTCCTTGTCGCGGAGTGGAACGGCGCGTGCGCTCGCGCCGGACTCGCCCCGCTCGGACTTGTAGTAGCCGAGGACGTACGAGCGGAGCGTTCGCTCCCTCGCATCGGCGCCGGCCGCTCGGTTGTAGGCGAGCTTCTGAGGCGGAACGAGCAGTGTGGTGATGGCATCGACGAGCGTCGACTTGCCGGACCCGATGTCGCCGGTCAGCAGCGTGTTCTCGCCGTTGGCGTCCAGCCCCCATACCGAGTCGCCGAACGTTCCCCAGTTGAAGACCTCGAGACGCGCGAGGCGGAAGCCCGAGCGCGGAGTGCGCGGCGAGAGGTCGATGGGCGGCGGAGCAGCTCCCGTCACGGCGTCTCGTCCGTGCGGTCGCGGAGCTCAGCGGCGGCGTGGTCGCGGTACTGCGCGAGGCGCTCCTCGAAGCCGCTCAGCCACTGCGCATCGACGAACGCCTTCAGGATGCGCTGCACCTCGAACTGGTCCTCCTGCCCGCGGAGCGGGCGGAGGAAGCCGAGCTCGACGATCTTGTTGATCTGTGTCCCGACGCGATCGACGAGCCGAGCCTCGTTGGCGGCGTCTGGCAGAAAGACGCGGACGAGATCGATGATCTCGCTCTTGCTGAGCACGAGGCGCGTGTCGCCGCTGCGCGCGTCGAACTCGGCGAGCTTCTTGCGCAGGAGCGCGACGAGCAGGCTCGCGTGGTACCCGAGCTGACGGCGCACGACGAGACGCGGCAGCTCCGTCTCTCCCTCGGCGGCGGGAAGCTGGCGGAGGTAGGCGTAGCCCTCGGCTTCGTCGAGCACGAGATCGAGGCCGAGGACGGCCACGTGCTCGCGCACGCGCGCCGACAAGTCGATGAGGGACTGCCAGAGCGCCCCGTCCGCATCGCGGTAGGTCACGCCCTTCATCAGAGCGACCAGCACCATGGAGAGGTTCGGGGGCTCCGGTGTGCTCATGGGCGCCATCTATCGGGTGAAGAGGATGAGAGGAAGAGTCGCCCTGCGTTCACCGCGCGCGGGGTCGTGCCAGACTAGCGTCTGGCTCCGGGCGTCGTCGATGACGGCCTTGGCATCGTCGGACGCGAGCGACATGTACGCGACCACCTCCGCGAGGCCGTGCTGCAGGGGGTGCGCGTCGACGAGGTCGCCCAGTGACACGTGCGGTCGGGTCTGGAGCATCTTGCGAATGCGGGTGCGGAGCTCGGTCTTGTCGACGTGGACCTGATCGAAGAGGGCATCGGCCGAGATGTCGGCGGTGCCGTCGCTGACGACGACACTCGCGATGCGCGCCTTGTGCGGTGGCTTGAAGAGGGGACGTTCGAGAGGGAGCTCGATGGTCGGGGCCGAGTCGTCCAGCGCGATCGTGAAGTCATCCATCGGCTCGTTGCGGAGGGCGACGGCGTGGTGCTCGACCCGCCGAATGAGCTGCATGATTCTCCGGTTCTCGAGCCAGGCCTGGTCATCGAGGTAGCGGCGGAGCTGCCCGGAGACGCGAGCGACGGTTCGCTGCGCCACCTCGCCGGCCTCGAGCCAGTCGTGGTGTACCCGGAGCAGCCGGCGGTCGGGCTCGAGCTCGCGAACGGCCGGCAACGCGAAGACCTTCACGAGCATCGACGACAGCTCGTCCTGTCGCTCCGGCGACATCAGCAGGTCCCAGAACGCACGGAAGCTCGCGCCCTGGTCGGAGTCACGGATCGCGTCGCGCGCGCCGAAGATGTCGTCGAGGAGCAGGCCCTTCGAGCCCTCCCAGGTCGCGATGCGTTCGCGGATCTCGCGATCGAGCTTTCGAAAGTTCTCTTCGACCTCGCGAAAGTCCGACAGGAGTCCGCGTGCTGTCGCGGCCATCTGCTGGAAGCGGTCCTTCACCTGCGGTGCGTCCATCAGGCTCACCTCGCCGGAGCGGACGCTCTCGATCTCCGCGTCGATCTGCGCGCGCCGCCGCTCGAGCTCCGCGATGCGTGCCGCGGGGTCCACCTCGGTCCCTTCGGTCATCTGTCGCAGCAGCTCGAATACCATCATGAGGCGCGATTCGGTGCCGACGAACTGGCGTTGCTCGAGGCTCGCGAGCCAGTCGATCGCTTTCTCCGTGGCGGGCGTGAGGTCGAAGCACGGCTCGTCGCCGTCCGGCGGGTAGTACTTGCGCAGCCATGCGTGCTCGGCGTCGGCCCACGTGTCGAGGTACTGCGCGGCGGTGCGCGGGTAGACGTCTGCGCCCTCACGAAGCCGAATCTGGTACAGCCAGTCGTCGAGCCGCGCGACCAGCTCTTGCTGTGACATCGTCCGGACGTTCGGCTGAATGAACGTCGCGTGGAGAAAGCCGACGACCATCGTCGCGTGAGGCGAGGCGAGCAGGCCCCATCCCGGATGTCCGCGCTTTAGGGCTTCGAGCGTTGCGTGGTCCATCGTGACAGCGACCGTGAGGTTAGCGCGACCGCTGGGTGCCAAGCTCTCGAGAGAATGGACACGGGTATGTGGGATGATGGACCGCCGCATTCCGACCGCGCGGCCTTTGACGGCGACGCATGAGCGAATGCCGGTCCTACGAGTTCATCGCGATCGACAGGCCGCTCACGTCGAAGCAGATGGCGGCGCTTCGCGCCGTCTCGACGCGCGCGGAGATCTCCCCGACGCGGTTCTGGAACGAATATCAGTGGGGCGACCTGAAGGCAGATCCCGCGAAGTCGTGGAGCGCTACTTCGACGGCGGCTGCGCATCGAGGACGTGCTCGCATTCAAGCAAGCGCGCGACAAGGACCGCCGCGCGGGCCTCCGCGAGCTCTCCCAGATGACGCAGGAGCAGACGCGCGCTGTGACCGTCATCCGGCTCATCGCGCAGGGACGACGTCGTCGGGCGCGAGCGTGTGCGGTCATCGCGGGAAGTTCAGCATCGCCTTGTCCCCGTGAAGCATCGCTGCGGTGCGGTCGTAGGCCTGCGCCGCGGTGTACTCGTCGTCGAAGTAGCCTGCCAGCGCTGCGCCGACTTCACCCAGCACACGCCGAAGTACGTGCTCGACTGCTTCGATTTGCGGCGTTGGGTGGTCTCGCGCCGGGTGGTGGCGGCGTCGGCGGGCTCGACGGCGGGCTCCAGCGCGGCGGCGCCGAATTCGGGGAGGCGTACGAGGAGCCTGGAGTTGATGACCTCGTCGAGGGTCGTGTCGACCAGCAGATCGAGCATCGGCTCGATGGCTTCGGGTGCCCTGAGGTCCGCCAGCAGGTCGACGGCGTGGATCGGTGGCCAACCCTCGGCGGGCGACTCGCTCATCCCGAGCTCCTCGTCGTCGAGGATCGCGAGCAGCGGCGGAACCGCCTCGGCGCGGAGAGCGAGGATCTGCTCGCGAAGCTCGGGCGGGAGTTTGTCTTTCGTGGCTCGGGCTGGTCGATGGGCGTCACGAGCGGGTGCCTACCCGCGCTCGGGGCGGCGCGTCAACGTCTACCGGTACGCCGTCCCAGAGGCGTCCCGAGTGGGGAGGAAGGTGCATCATGCATGTCATGCCGGTTCCCACGTCCAGGTTTCCGGACTCCATGTGCCGCTAGTCCCGGCGAGCAGCGGATCGAGGAACGTTTGGACGGCGGCCTCGAGGACGTCGATGGTCGACCATGGCAGCTCGTCGTCGCGCGCGATCTTCGCGTAGCGCGAGGCCCAGGACGAGGGGGCCGTGGGGAGGAGCGACGCTGGCAGTGGGTGCGACTTCCGGACGGTGCGGATGCGCCGCTCGGCGGCCTGCTTGAAGGCTTCAGGGGTTGCGTAGGTCTGAGGCGGCATCTCGTTCTCGACGCGCTTTCTTGAGGACGGAATTCACGTCAGCACGCGTGAAGAGCTTGCGGCGGACGCCTTGCTCTACCGCCTGAAGAACCAGGTCTTCCGCGACGCTCGCGATGGCGCAATCGGCGACCGTGCGAAGCGGAATGGTAAGCGGAACCGGGCCGAGCCATGACATCGCCGACTTCGGCAGATCGGCGAAGTGTAGGACGAGTCCGCGGGGGAGCCGGAGCCTGCGCTTCCCCCACGAGGCGGGCACAGTCATGTGCCGCTTGCTCGGGAACGCGTCGGAGAGCTCGTGCAGCAACAGCGCCGTCTCGTGGCTAAAGACGCCGTTCCGGCCGGACCAGAGCCAGAGCGGCACCAGGTCCTCGTTCTCTCCCGCAGGGTAGTGAACGAGGCGAAGGATGCCACGCTGGACGCGCTCGAGCCGGCCCTTCCCAAGGTAGAATTGCACCAGCGGCAGCGAGTACCCAGCCTCGCGCGCCTGCTCATTCGTGACGTAGCCCGCCTGCGCGGAGGCCAGCTCGAAGAGCCGGTCCCAGTCGGGCGACGATCCACCGGCAGCGACACGGGGCATGCACGAATAGTAAAACCTATTGAATGTTCGTGCAAGCTCGAGCCGGTGCGGCTTCGGGCACGACCGCCGCGACGATGGCGATCTCACGCGCGGTCACGTGGTCGGGCTCGACCGAGAAGTACACGGCGTAACGCGACTTCGGCAGCAGCGAGCGTCGGACCGCATCGTCCCCTTCTCGGCGGTAGACGGGGAACGCGCTCGGCGCCTTGCCGATCACGCCGACCGCCGCGTCGAGCTCGCGGTCAAAGAGGTCCGGTGCGGCGGGGCGGTTCGAGAGCCACCACGAACGGATGGCGATGAGCTGGGCTTCGGCATCGGCCGAGATGAGCACCGGCAGCCGCGTCACCGTCGAGACCGTATCTCGGCCAACGCTTCGTCGATGGGCCGGGCTTCGCCTTGGCGGCCTTGCTCGAGGCCACGGCGGATCGCCGCGTGCAGCTTCTCTCGGTCGTCGTCGGCGAGATCGTCGAGCTCGACCCCGGGGACGAGCTCGAGAACGGTTCCGTCGGGCAGATCGGTAGGCTCGTCGAGGACGATCCGACCGTTCTGAACTCGAGCGCGGAGAGCGTTCGTCATCGCATCAGCCTAGCACTTGGCCGGTTGCCCGATCCCTCCGATGCAGTGAATCAAGATCGGCTTGTCGCGCCGCGCGACGAGCTCGTGGACGAGGCGCTTCGCTAAGCGTCGAAAGCAGCGGCTCTACCCCTCGAGTGATTAGGCGCGACTGCCTGCTCGTTCGGTGAGCGCGAGCTGCGACGCCTGCTGTCGCGGCCGCGCCCCCGCGGCCGGGCCGTTCCTTGACATGCACAGGCCCAGACCGCACGGTGAAGGAGCATCCAGAGAGGCGTGAGGGTCCTGGCCCTGCGATCGCCTCGGCAACCTGCGTCCGCGCAAGGTGCCAACGCCAGCCCCGAGCCGTCGCTCAAGTGCGCCGGAGGGAACGATGAGGCAAACATGCAACGCGACATACGATTGAACGAGATCGACTGGGTCTTCTGCTGGCGCACGAGCACCGGCGAGGTCCGCCCCGTCGCGCGCGACGCGCGCACGCTCGACGGCGCGCCGTTTTCGTATCGGCCGGACCGGGAGCGGCCGGAGCACGGCATACGCACGATCGTGCGTGGCCGTGTCCGCTCGTGTCCCTATCCGCCGCGGGGCCCGCGCCTCTCTCAACAAGGGGCGATGGCACGACTTGGCTGCTTGATCTGGGGGGAGGTGACCCACCCCTTCCTGGTGCCCGCGAGGAGCGAACGCGAGCTCGAGGCGCTGCGAGACCGGAGCCGCCTGGCCGTTCGCTCACGAGAGGCTTCCGAGTGGTCGCTCGCGCTCATTCGCGCGGGCAACAAAGAGCGATGGGCCCTTCACATCGGTGCGCCTGCCGCGACCGTCGCGGAGCTCGCGGCTAGCATCGACGCCCCGTGGTGGCTCGAGCTCCGAGAGAAGGCCGCGGGCGCCTGGATGGACGGAGTCGAGCTCATCGCGACGGATCGAGCGGGGCGAGCCAGCGAGCCCGTCGTGGCGGATGGCGTCTTCGACGACGCCGCGCTCCCAAGCTTCGCCGCGTCCTGGCAAACGCTCATTCACGGCGACCGGGAACGAGCGGCGCCCCGGTTCGAGCGAGCACGGGCCATCGACATGGCGTTCGAGCGGCCGAGCGGACCGGGCGCGTGGGAGAAGTGGGTGAAGAGGGAGGAACGAAAGTGAGCCGATTCGATGACGGGCTCCGGCTGGCCTGCGACCTCATTCGTTCCCCTTTCGTCGACGCAGATACACGCTGGCCTGACCGTGCTACGCGCGCCGGTTAGTCCTCTCGACTCTCGGGCTGCCGATGGATCATGGGCTGACGTCCTCCAGCTCGAAGAGGGGGTAGTCGGAGACCGTCCGGTGGTTCATCTCGATGTCGATGAAGTGCACCGTCGCGTTCTCGTCGTGAGCGGCAGCGATACCCTGGTCGTAGGCGATGCCAGAGTGCCCCACGACGAGCGTGCGCACCCCGCCGTGCTCGCGGTCCTTCGCCGAAGGTCCCAGCCAGCTTGCATCGAGCTCCTGAAGGCACTCAAGATCACGACCTGGTCGGGTGGGTGTTCCGCGAGCCATCGGAGGATGTTCGCCCCGTCCTTTCCCCGGTCCGCGAGCAGCTGCTCGCCAGGGAAATCGAAGTGGTCGCCGATCGAGACCAGACCGACGTCCTCGCGGAGGTAGCCGTTGGCTCCTGGCTGCGACGTGTCCTGTCGCGGCGGATCGTATCAAAACGCTCGCGCGATCACCGAGTCGCGGAACATCCTCCACACTTCAGGATGGCGCGCGACCTCGAGGGTCCGGAGCTGGTCGAACGTCACGCTGCGGCCACCAGGGCCGAGCTCGGCTTCGTTCATCGCCACCGGCGCGAGGTAGATGATCTCGATCGGTCGATCGTGAGGGAATCCGGAGAGGCGCCGCGAGAGCTCGTCGTATTCGGCGCGCGCCTTGGTGCGCTCACGCAGCAGTGGAATGTCGCTCATCAGTGCGGGCATGCCGCGCTCCACGCTGCGCCGGTAGATGCTGAGCTGCTCCTGCCCGATCGACCCCGAGGCCGTCTTCAGCTCGAGGAAGATCCACTTGTGGTGTCCGTCGGGGGTCGTGCAGAAGAGGAGGTAGTCGACGTTCGTGCTCTGGTGGTTGTCGTCCTTCTTGAGTGGAAACTCGGGGACGACGAGCTGGTACGTGCCGCCGAAGAGCGCGCTGAGAACGTCGGCCAGAAAGACGTTCACGAAGATGTCGACGCGTCTCTCGAACTGGTACTTCGGCAACTGCTTGTTCGAGACGAGCACGTCGAACACCTCCGTGAGGAAGGCGAGGGCAGCCTCGGGCGGCGCGGCAGTGACGACCACGTCTGGACGCGCAGCCCGCACGAGAGTCTCGCCAGTCCGCGCCTGCGTGAGGAGGGGCTCCGCCTGCTCGAGCGTGTGCTCGTGTCCGCCGAGGCCGAGGCTGCCCATCGCGTGCCTGCGGAGGCCGGCGTCGGTCGTCACGTCCTTCGAGCAAACCGGGCATTGCATGCACGGACCGTAACCTGGCCCCCTGGCGAGGGCAGACCTGAACAGCCGCACAGCCGCGTCCAACCTCTCCGGAGGATGGGCACACGGCCCACCGCACACTGAGACCATGCGGCTCTCGAAATCGAAGTTCACCCAGGGCCTCGGGTGCCATCGCGCGCTCTGGTGGGCGGTGCATGAGCCCGACGCGTCCGCGTCCGAGCGCGAGGTGGGGCCCGCGCTCCAGGCGATCTTCGACCAAGGCACGCGCGTCGGCGAGCTCGCGCGTGCTCATGTGCCGGGCGGCCGCCTCATCGACTTTCCGTACACCGAGTCGGAGAAGCGCATCGAGGCCACCCGGACGGCGATCGAGCGCGGCGCGCGCGTCATCTACGAGGCCGCGTTTCGCGAGGACGACGTCTTCGTGGCGGTCGACATCCTGCACCGCGCAAACGTGAAGGGGAGGGGCGGCTGGACGCTCACCGAGGTCAAGTCGACCACCAAGGTGAAGGACGAGCATGTGCCGGACGCCGCGGTGCAGATGCACGTGCTCCAGCGTGCCGGCCTACCGATCACGCGCGTCGAGATCATGCACCTCAACCGAGAGTGTCGCTACCCGGATCTCTCGAACCTCTTCACGCGCTCCGACGTGACCGAGGAGGTCCGTGACTACCTGCCGAGTGTCCAGCCGGAGGTGAAGGCCCAGCTCGTCATGCTGCGGCGCGAATGGCCTCCTGCGATCGAGCCGGGCGCGCACTGCTCGGCGCCCTACGAGTGTCCATTCATGAACCGATGCTGGCCCGCCGCTCCCGAGCACGCGATCGCGACGCTCTGTCACGTGAGCGCGGCCAGGCGCGAGGTGCTGATCGACGAGGCTACGAGACCATCTTCGACCTGCCGGACGACGTGGAGCTCAGTCCGGCCGCAGAGCGCCAGCGGCGCGCCGTGCAGAACAACGAGATCGTCGTCGCGGACGGTCTGCGCGAGGTGCTCGAGGCGCTCGTGATGGCGCGCACTTCGACACCGCTTTCGAGCGAATGGACGGCCGCTTCGACGAATGCGTCGCGGTACCAGCGGTTCGTCGGACCGATGCCGGTAGCCGAGGTCGCGACGATGTCGACGCGGATGTCGGCGTAGACGCGGCGGCACAGTGGAGCGTTCTCGTCGGTGCATTCGCGAAACCCAAGAGCGCGAAGCCTTTCGACGAAGGCGTAGTAGTCCGCGGTCGTGGCGAGATCGACAACGCAGTCGACGTCCAGGGTGGGTCGCAGCGCTATGCCGCCCTCGAGCGGGTAGAGCGCCGTCACCGTGCCTCCGACGAACATGATGGGCTGGCTCTGGCCTGCGAGGGCGTGGCCGATGGGGCGATGGCCTCCCGCGCACTCGCGCGTTGGGAGCTCATGAGGAGAGTCTCTTTGAGAGCTCGGCACGTGCCATTTCTCGCTCGCGTGCCCTGCCGATGCGCAGCGTGTCGGCGAGCGCGAGATATTCGTGCAGCATTGGATCGTCTGCGGCCGCCATCGGGACGTTGCGATAAAGGGGCGCGATCACCCGGCCTCGGGCGGTCGCTGCCTTGCCAGAGAGCGCCCACACGACGCCGTCTTCATCGCCGAGCCGTAGTTTCTGGGCGAGAGGGCCGACGCTGAACGCCGTGGGCATCCCCCGACCGAAGAGTCCGAGCTGGGCGGGGAAGACGTAGCGGAGGCCAGAGACGAGAAATTCCGAAAGCCCTGCACGGATCACGCGGCACGCTCCTTCCTCGGCACGTCGTGGTGATAGAGAACCACCCCCTTCGGGACGCGAAGGCGACGCTTGGCCCAGGACGCGGGTAGCGTGAGATGCGCCTTTCGCGGGAGGACGTCCGCCAGGTCGTGGAGCATCAGGGCGGTCTCATGAGAGACGACCCCCTTCTGCTCCGACCAGAGCCAGATCGTGGTGAGATCCTCGTGGTCGCTCGCGGGGAAGTGAACGATGCGGTAGATGCCACGCAGAACGCGGGTGACTCGCCCGTTCTTCAGGTACTTGAGGAGGAGCTGGGGCGAGTATCCGGCGAGCGCCGCCTGCTTCGTCGTGAAGTGCCCATCCTGCCCGACCGCGAACTCGAAGAGGCAGTCCCACGTGGGAGCGGGGGCGATGACAGGTTGGAAAGTCGACCTCGACAGCGGCCGGGGTGACGACAACCGAACCCGATGTCCACCTGAATGTCGATGCGGGCGGTGCCAAGGAGGGCGCGAAGCGTTAGGAGCCACCATCCGATGACTCGACGATTCTCGCGACGCCGTGCGTGTGGCGTCGCGGTCACCGACTTCGCCCAAGTGTTCGCTGTTCGAGGAGGCGGCGGGCATCGACGAGCTCCTGTGCCAAGACCTTCTCGTCGGGCAGCGTCGTCCGGTACTCGGCGGCCAGCACCTTGTTGCTGAGTCCCTCGATCAAGTGGCTGAGGTTCTCGACGAGATCCTGAAGGACTCGCTCTGGAGACGAACGCTCGCCCGCCAAAAGGAAGACGTGCGCTCCCTGGAGCGCGAGCTCTTCGTCTCACGAGCGCGGTGGCTGTGGTCTGAAACGACGGTCGAGCAGCGGAGAGCGGTGTGCGAGGCCGCGCGCGACCCGCGACCGTACGGCTCGCTTCTCGATGCCGGCACCGACGACGGCGGCTTCGATGGGGGTGATGGGGGGGCTGACGGCGGCGGCGACGGTGGCGTGGACGATCCGGCGCTCGACTGGTGCAAACGACACTCCTCTTCGACCGGCCGCGCGTTCACACTCCAGAACGGCGTCTACGCCTTCGGGCCCGTCATGCCGTGCCAGCAGCTTCTCTCGACGGGCGGAGCGTTCGATTTCGTGCTGCCGGGTCGGCTTGTGAGCGGAGTCGAGCTCAGCGGCGCGATCACGACGTCCTCGAGCGGAGCCGTGAGCGGCGGCTTCTGTCACGTCTTCTAGGCCGACGATCGCCGTCGCCGCCGGCGCCGACACCCGTGTCGACGTGAGACTGCCTGAGAGCCCGCAAGCGCCAGTCTGGGACTGCGAGCAAGGTCCTTTCTGCGCGGACAGCCTGGACAACGACGGCAACGGGTTCCTCGACTGTGCGGACCCACGTTGCGCGGGCGACTGCTCGGTCGACGGCGGACGTCTCCGCGATGCAGCGCAAGAGGATGCGGCCGAAGCGGGCGTGGGAGACGCAGCGTCCAGCGACAGCAGTGCGGGCGACGCGGGCGCGGACGCGGACGCGGATGGAGGTGGGGGATGACGGTCGCGAGGAGAAATGGCATGCGCAGCGGGGCGTCGTGCGCGGCGGCGATCGCCGTCGTGACGCTTGTTCGACATGCCGGGGCGGTGCCGAGCACATGGATGCTGGAGGGCGGCGACCTCGATGAGGTGATGTCGCGCGTCGCTCCCTCGTCAGGCGCCTCCCGTTCGACGCTGGTGGCGAGGAGCCGCTACGGAAAGCCCATCAAGCGGGGCCGCTGCGAGGAGGACGGCGCGGGCGCGGCCGACGTCGCGAGCGCGGTGCAGGCCGGGCTCGGCTGCCCTCCGAGCGCGACCAAGCTGACCCAGCCGCCGACGCCGACCATGCTGAAGTTTCCCGAGCTCTGCGCCGCGCTGTGGACGCTCTCGATGTGCGAGTACGCGACGGAGCGCGAGGCCATCCACGGCGCGCTTGCGGCGGACGTGGTCGCGGCGCTGGCCGAGGACATTCGTGGCAGCGACAACGTCCTGAGCTTGCTGCTGCCGATCCTCACGCAATTTCCGAGGGAGTTCGCGACCGCACGGACCGAGAGCCTGCTTCACGCACGCGATGCGATCCTCGATGCGCTCACGCGTGACGCGGTCGCGGTGTGGGGGCCCTCGGCGCTCAATCACGGCAGCTCGAAGCTCGTCGTCGGCGTCGCGGCGGCGAAGGAGTGCTCGGCCAAGCAAAGCGGTCAATGCAGTCTCTCCACGCTCGTTCGCAACTTTGGCTACCCGACGGCAGAAGAGCTCGCCTCGCGCATCATCGCGGCGCAGTCTGGTCGGGAGGAGGAGACGGAGCTCGAGGCCCACGCCCGCTTCGACAGCGCGCTCGACGCGTGGGCGCTGGCCGCGAGAGAGAGGTGGCAGGATGCTCGGCGGCGAGCGGAGATCGACGGCATACGGAGGGTCCTCCGCGCCGTTCACCGTGGTGAAGCGGAGGTCACGTTCCAGAGCGCGAAGACGTTTCTCTCCCTGAGCGTCGCGGAGGCTGCGTCGATCGAAGATCTCGCGTTCGGCGCTAGGAAGCGGCTCTCCGAGGACAGCTCGGCGGCGCTGCAGGTGAAGGAGGCGAACCGACCGTTCTTCGGGCGGCACATCGCGAGCTTCGGTCTCGGAGCGCGATTGTCCGGCGGCGTGATGTGGGGCAAGGCCCGCACCTTTGCCGGCCCCATCGCCCTCCCTCTCGGAGTCGGGCTCGTCGGAGGGAGCTCTTCGGCATACCTCGAGCTGAGCCCCGTGGACTTCGGGCAGTACCTCTCGGTGACGAGCGACGATAGTCAGGTGCTGCGAACGCCGCACTGGCTCGACCCGCTCGGCGCCTACGCGGCCGTCGGGTGGCGCTGGGGAACGACGATCCCCTTCGTCATCGCCCTCTCCGGCGGCGCCGCGCGTCTCGCCACCGAGGACCGCGCGGGGTTCGTCGCGCTGTCCGTCGGCACCTTCCTGCCGATGGCGCGGTTGACGCCGGAGGACTGAGGGTCGGGTCGCTCGGGCCGATGACGCTCGAGGCGTCCGGCGACCTCACGGCTTGCGCTTCGGCCGGGCCGCGGCGAGCTTCGCCTCGAGCTCGCGAACGCGCTCCTCGGCGCTATTCTGCGCGATCTCTGCCCTCTCGCGCGCCGCCTCGGCGGCGAGTCGTTGCTCGTCGGTGGTGAGCACGAGATCGCGGCCCTCCGCGTCGCGAGCAAGCCGCAGGCCCGTTGGGTACTTGTCGACGGGGCCAATGAGGAGGGTGAGGCCGAGCGTGACGCACGGGCTCGTGTCGCCCGTGACCTCGCGCTCGACGAAGTCTTGCTCGAGGCGATCCCAGATGCGGAGGCGCTCTCCCTCGGGCGCGTCGACGTGGAAGGTCACGAGCTCGCGGACGCCGAGCGCGTGGTAGCGACGAAGCTTCTCCTCGAAGGTCCATCGCTCGGGCGTGTCGCTCGGGCTGAGGACCTCGAAGGCGACGTCGGGCGTCCCTTCCTCCCAGACGAGGTACGAGTCGAAGTCGTGGTCGGGCACGCGGAGGGTGACGAAGGCGTCGGGCGCGAGGCAGCGCCTCGGCGCGGCGGCGTCGAAGTACACGAACTGGTCGGCGCCGACCGTGTGCTCGGGAACGCAGACCGCGCACAGCATCTCGTAGAGCGCCTTGCAGAGCTTGTAATGGCGTCGCCCCTGTCCCATGCGCTCCTCGTCCGGCTCCTGCTCCGGAAATCGGAGCGGCTGGACGGGGCGAAGATGACGGAGCGAGGCCGCGCGTGAGGTGCTCACGGGCTCGATTCTAGCGCCATCCGATCGTGCAGCCATGCTCGCCGAGAGCACTGCGCGTGCCGCAGGCGCGAGCGTGGGATTTCGAGGACTTCGGGGCGACGTAGGGCTGTCCCGGACAGCGCGAGGGGTGGCGCGCGCCACCCCTCGCGTTCCCTATCACCGCGAGATCGGATGCTCGGATGCGTGGCACGGGGACCGCCGCGCGGGCCTCCGCGAGCTCTCCCAGATGACGCAGGAGCTCGGCGGCTACGACGCGGAGTCGAGGAAGCCCGGTCGCCGTGGAAATGCCGTGCCGCTCGGTCGTAGGCGCGCGCGGCGTCGTCCTCCGGAAGTGCTCGCCGTTTGCTGCCCTACCAAGGGCGCACTATTCTCCGCGCCAATGGCCAAGCATACGAAGACGTCGCGTTCGCGCCCGTCTGCTCTGGTTCGAGCAGAGCATGGTGGAGCGCCGGTTCATCTGAGTGTCGAGGAGCGTGAGGTGTTCGCCGAAGCGCTGCGGATGGGCGCCGACCTCGCCGACGAGCTCGAGGCGAAGGTCTCGGCGTTCGGTCGATGGCTGCTCCAGGCGGTCTTCGCCAACGACGCCGCGGCGGCGCTCGACGACAAGACGAAGAACCACGTCTGGCAGGAGCTCGTCCGCCGCGCCGGCGGGCCCACGCTCAAGATCAGCAAGCACATGCTCTACGTCGCGGTGCGCCTCGCGGCCTACGACAAGCGCATCACCGACCAGACGTGGCGCGGCCTCGACCCGGGACGCAAGGAGCTGCTGCTGCCCCTGCGCGAGGACCGTCGCCTCCGCGACGCCGCGCAGCACGTCACGAAGTTCAACCTGACGCAGACGAAGACGACCGCGTACGTCAGCGAGCTGCTCGCGGAGGGAGGGGAGCCGCCGCAGGTGAGGTTGACGGCGCCCGTGTTGATGCGGCGCATGGCGAAGATCCGCGAGGCGCTCGGCGGCGCGGCGGTGCTGAAGAAGGTGCGCGCGCTGCACGGCGAGATGGACGCGAAGGAGCGTCAGGCGCTCGCCGGGGAGATCGACAAGGTGCGGGAGGTGCTCTCGGCGATCGCGCGCGAGGTGCGCGGGCGGTGAGGTCTCTGCCGGCGGTTGGCGCGAAATCGACCTTTATTTGCGAAAGCGCGTTCGCGTTCCGGCGCCGGAAGGCCTTGCTTCCAACACGTCGCCGTCGCGGCAGTCGCTGCTACTTTGCCGACTCCGTCGCCTCGCCGCTCCAAGAGGTGAGGCGTTGGAGCAGCTTGCGGATCTCGTCGCGGAACGAGAGAACTGCGCCCAGCGCGGCGGGCAGCAGAGCCGCGATGGCAAGGACGCTCTTCCACCAGCCGTCCGCCTCCGTGCGCCAATCGCGCTCGAAAGCCAGGCCGACGAACGTTCCGTCGTCGGCCGCGGGCAGGACCTCGATCACGAACGACGTCTGCGCGCGATTTTCGAAGTGTAGATCGACGTCCTGGACGTCCCACGATGGATCGATCGAGTCAGCTCCGCCGGGGTCCACTTCAGACTTCGCGAGCCGCGCCGCGTGGCAAACCTTCATCGATGACCTGCTGCGCAAGGCGAATCTGAGTCGGGGTCGGCGTGTCGCCGAAGACATGGCGGCCATGCGGGTGCTCGACGTCGCGAAGCTCCCGGAGTTCGTCGAGGAGGACTTCCGCGTCAGCGAGTGGAGCACTGTGCGGGTCAAGCACTGCGCGTACTCGGTCCCGTCGCGGCTCATCGGCGAGTGGGTGCGAGTTCGCATCTTCGAGGACCGGATCGTCGTCCGCTACGGCGGCAAGACCGAGCTCGATTGCGACCGCCTCCGCGGGCGCAATCTCAAGAGGATCGACTACCGCCACATGATCTGGTCGCTCGTCCGCAAGCCGGGCGGATTCGCGCGCTACGTCTACCGCGAGGAGATGTTCCCGTCGGTCGTCTTCCGCCGCGCGTACGACGCGATCCAGACGCCGCACCACGGCCTCAAGGGCGACCTCGAGTACCTGCGCATCCTCCATCTCGCCGCCGGTACCATCGAGGCCGACGTCGAGGCCGGCCTCGGGCTCCTCCTCGCCGCAGGCAAGTCCATCACCGCGGACGCAGTGAAGCTGCTTGCGAGCGCCGCCACAGCGGTCGACGTGCCCGAGCTCGTTCGCGAGCCCGTCGACCTCGGCGCGTACGACGCGCTGCTCGCGGAGGTGGGCACATGACCGCCGCCGTCTCCGAGGTGCCCGTGACATCGCCGGTCGAGTCGCTCGCGATGATGATGCGCGCGCTCAAGTTGCCATCGTTCGCGCGCTACGCCGGGGAGATCGCCCAGAAGGCCGAGCGCGAAGGCTGGACCTTCGGCCAGTACCTTCATCACCTCGCCGAGCTGGAGATCCACGAGCGACGACGCCGCCGGATCGAGCGGTACCTCAAGGACTCGGACCTGCTGCCCGAGAAGACCCTCGCGACCCTCACGCGCTCGCGGCTGACGCCGAAGGTCGCGAAGATGCTGCCAACGCTATGCGAGGGCGGATTCGTCGAGCGCGGCGACAACCTCCTCGCCTTCGGACTGCCGGGCCGCGGCAAGACCCACCTCGTGTGCGCCATCGGCTACGAGCTGGTCCAGCGCGGGTACCGCGTCCTCTTCACCGCGACCTTCGCGCTCGTCCAGCGACTGCTGGCCGCAAAGCGCGATCTCCGCCTCGAGAAGGAGCTCGCGACGCTCGACGCGTACGACGCAGTCATCCTCGACGACATCGGCTACGTCCAACAGAGCCGCGACGAGATGGAGGTGCTCTTCACCTTCCTCGCCGAGCGCTACGAGCGCCGCAGCGTGATCATCACCAGCAACGTCGTCTTCAGCGAGTGGGATCGGATCTTCAAGGACCCCATGACGACGGCGGCTGTGATCGACCGACTGGTGCACCACTCGGTGATCTTGGAGATGACGGGGACCAGCGTCCGAGCTGACGCCGCGGAGCAGGCCAAGAGGGAGGGAGCGACGACAGTTACCGGAACGACGACGGCAAAGGGCAAGCAGACTGCGAACGAGGTCGATGGGGAAGTGTAACTGTCGTTAATGGGTCATTGTAATTGACGTCAGGCACACCTCCTCGCCTTCCTCTTAATAGACCCCGTCGAGAAAGAGAATGCGCAGG
>Ga0335397_10001129_pt1 | contig 36152 bp, 34 predicted proteins | sample MAT04_FD_205740 | JGI IMG/M metagenome (GOLD analysis project Ga0335397, IMG submission 205740) | Freshwater microbial communities from Lake Fryxell liftoff mats and glacier meltwater in Antarctica - MAT-04 (spades assembly) (version 2) ... | reverse complement strand
ACGTCGAAGGAGCGCGTACGCACGTTCTCGAACGCGGCCTCGCCGGTCATCGCGTGGACGACCTCATACCCGTCCGCCTTCATCAGGCGAGAGAGGCAGCGGGCGAGGCGCTCGTCGTCCTCGACGAGCAGGACGGTGGCGCTCATCGCCGCGCCGGTCGCGCCGAAGCTGGGGGGACAACGAATCGTATCGGGAGCCTCATCGGGCATGCGTCGGTGTCAAAGCAATCGACGGGCCAGCGGTAAGCGCGCGGACGCGCGTCGAAATGCCGAGCCGAGACGGTGTCACCCGCAACCCAAGGTCAATCGTGACTCGCATTCGCCATGCTCGAGCTCTCGCTCTGCCGTGACGGATGGATCTCCCGCTGTCCATGAGCACGCACGATGCCGAACGTGCGCCGCTCCGGGCTCCTCCTCGCCTCTCTCCTCTTTGCTGCATGCGCCGCTCCGCCGGTTGCGGGCGGGGGTTGGGGAGGTGACGTCAGCGGATCGAACAGAGTGCCGCCGACGAGCGATCCCCCGCACGTCGAGGCGCCTCCCGCCCCGGCGATCGATCGCGAGCGGGAGCTCCTCGTCACCGACCGAACGGTCCTCGAGGGGGCGCGCTCCGACAACGCGAGCGCGACGGCGCCGTGGAGCTTCCGTCACGTGGTGGAGTCCCTCGCGAAGGCGAGCTCGGGCGACGCGCAGACGTTCGTGAGCGAATGGCTCGCGACGTGGCAAGGGGCGTCGACCGCGGCGTCCGAAGGCAGCCTCCCACTCGGCGCGCGGCCCGACGTGCAGAAGGAGCTCGTGTGCCCCTGGCTCCGCCTCACCCCGGCGAACGAATGTGACGAGACGTGCTCGCAGTGCACCTCGTCGAAGCTCGATCTCTCTCGCGCGCCGTTCCGCCTGCTCGCGATCGTCAATCGCCTCGATCTCGCCGAGACGACGACCGGGTGCAAGCCGGAGGCTTCGGAGGGCCGCCTCGTCTTCGTCGCGCTGCGACCCGGCACGAGCACGCCGCTCTCGTTCAACGCGATCTTCGAGTACGTCGTGAACGGCACCACCGCAGGCAACCCCGCCGCATGGCATGCGCTTGCTTCGCTGCGCGCCGACGACTACGCGGCCGCCCTCGAGACTCTGATCCGCTCGTTCACGGCCCCCGCGCTGCTCGGGCAGCTCCGGACGAGCGAGAACCTCGCCGGCACGTCCTGGGAGCTCCGCCAGTTCGGGCATCTCCGCGGCAAGCTCCTGCCAACCGCGCTGACCAATACCGTGAAGGACTCGCTCGACGGAACCCCCGAGCTCGCGACGCACGTGAACGGACATGCGCCCGAGATCTTCGCCGGCGACAACGCCGTCCCGGCGAGCATGGGCACCGCGTTCTCGACGATGCCGAAGGCCGACTTTCGATGGACCAGCACCGCGCGGATCCGGGCGCCCTCCGCCTGTTCGGTCTGAGCACGTGCAACGGGTGTCACGCGGGCGAGCGTGGAGACACGAGCGTGCTGCCGTTCGCTCACATCGGCGTCGACGCGAGCGGGGCGCCGCTCGTGTCGCGCTTCCTCTCGGACCCGTCCTCCCCCGAGAACGACGAGCTCTCGTTCCGCGGGCGCTCGCTCGGGCGTCGCCTGGTCGGCCAGTGCGGCGCACCGGAGGCTTCGTATGGCGGCCGTCACGGGGTGGGCGGAGGAGGCCTCGAGGTCCCGGCGGGCGGCGTCAAGTCCGCGGCGCGCGCCCACTGAGCGGAGGGCGCGCGACATCGCCACCGTGTGCATGTGGCAGCACCTCGTACGCCCGAGGCTTCGCTCGCTGAGGCGGCTGCCGCAGGCTGGTCGCCGGGCTGAGACACCGCGGTCGTCGTTTTCACGCAACCCGCCCACGGCCTGGCCGATGGGGGCCGAGATGAAGACCACGTTCTGCGGCCCGGTCGCCTTTTTCCTCCAATCTCTCGTGGCCGTCGCGGCGCTCGCCGGGTGCGAGGCGAGCCCCTCGCTGACGCCCTCGGCGCCGCTCGCGACCGGGACCGAATTCGCTCCTGACGCTGCGACCGCATCCCCGACGATGTCGCCGACGCTCGACGGAGGCGCGCCCGATCCGGCACAGGACAAGACGTGGGGTCCCGCCGTGGAGATCAGCAACGGCATGCCGATCAACCTTCGTGGTGCTCCGCAGGTCGGCATCGACGCCACCGGCAATGCGACCGCGGTCTGGCTCGAGGCGCTGGCCGACCACACGCGCAACGCGGTGTGGGCCAGCCACTACTCCGCCGGTGGCGCATGGTCCACGCCGGCGACGATCGACAACCCGGTCGGCAGTGCGAGCGCTCCGCAGCTCGCGATGACCCCGAGCGGCACGGCGCGCGTCGTGTTCGGGCAGAGCGAGTCCAACCAGGGCGGGGCGCAGCTCCTCGTGACGAATCGCTTCACCGGCGCCTGGGGCATGCCGACGACGATCTCGAGCGTGGGCTTGAACCCGGACAAGCCGGTCATCGCCCTCGCGCCCGACGGCACGGCAGCGGCCGTGTTCACGTCGTCGGACGGCACGTTCCCGCGCGCGTGGGTGACGCGCTCGCCGGCCGCGGGGCCGTGGGATGCGCCGGTGGCGATGGTGAGCAACATGCAGCCCGGTTGGGCACCGTCGGTCACGGTCGCAGCGAACGGCGACACGGTGATGACGTGGACCGAGACCGATGGCGGCCTCTCCGCGACGTCGCTCTGGGCGAGCCGGAATCAGGGCGGCGTGTGGAGCGCGCCGGTGCTGCTCTCGACCGACGGCGGAGCGGTGCTCGGGTCGGTCTCCCTCGGCGTCGACGCCAGCGGAGACGTCCTCGCGATCTGGTCGCAGCGCCTGGGCACGCTCTACACGCTGCGCAGCTCACGCATGAGCGCCAGCACCGGTGCCTGGAGCGTGCCGGTGACCGTCAACGACGGCACGCGTGAGGTGACCGCGCCGCGTCTCGGCGTCGATGCCGACGGAGACGGCGTGGCGGTCTGGTTCGAGACCAGCTACGGCGTCGTCGCCAGTCGATTCACCTCGTCGACGGCGACGTGGGGCAGCCCTGTCCTCCTCCCGGCGAGGTCCACCGGGCTGGTCTCCTTCCCCGTCCCGAACGTGGGCGTCGACGCCCAGGGCAACGCCGTTGCGACGTGGGTTCAGCCGGTCGGAAGCCCGCCTGTCCCGCGGCTGTTCGCCGCTCACTCCTCCGCCGTGAGCGGCGCCTGGACCGCGCCGATCGACCTGCTCGGCGGGCCGAGCTCGAGCCTCTACGCGGCCGAGACGCAGCTCTCCGTCAACGCGAAGGGGGAGGCGGTCCTCGTCTGGCATCAGGACGCGGGCATGACGTCGACGCCGGGCATCTGGGCGCGCGTGTATCGGTAGGGTGTCTATCGCGGCTTCACGATACAGCGCGTGGGAGTGCCGTCGGCCGAGCGGAACCCGACCTGACCGGCAGGGCATGCGCAGTCCCCCGTCGCGTTGCGCACGAGGCCGGGAGCACATGCGGGCTTGGGGAGGCAGCGCGTCGGACCGCCGGCGCCCGCTCGATACGTGACCTGGTCTGCAGGGCATGCGCAGTCGCCCGCGGCGTTGCGCGTGGTGCCGGGATCGCAAGCTGGCTTCGGGATGCAACGCACCGTTCCGTCGCCCGTGCGGTACTGGATCTTGTCGGTGGGGCACACGCAGTCGCCGGTTGCGTTGCGCGTGGTCCCCACGCTGCACGGCGGCTTCGGCAGGCAGCGCACCGTGCCGTCGTTGCCGTTGCGGTAGGTCACGTGGTCGACGGGGCACACGCAGTCGCCCGCGGCGTTGCGCGAGGTCCCTGCGCTGCAAGGTGGCTTCGCGACGCAGTGGATTCGCCTGTCCGTGCCGTTGCGAAACCCGACCTGATCCGGCGGGCACACGCAGTCGCCCGCGGCGTTGCGCGTGGTGCCAGGATCGCAAGGCGGCTTGGGAAGGCAGCGGACCCGACCCGTCGCATCGCGATAGGCCGTTTGATCGGGCGCACACGCGGGGACCGTCACCACGCGCGGCGCGCTCGGCTCGATCGCCTCCGCGGCGCGGAGCTTCGGCGCGTCGGGGTCGGGGGTGTCGGCGGCGGCGGGCGCGTCCGGCTCCTGCGCGTGGACGACGGTGGCCCCGAGAAGAGCCGCCAGCGCGAGCGCTATCCGAACGCCGAGCGAGGTTCGTTTCATCGCCTCTCGAGCTTACTCGTGATCGGCGAGGGGAGGGAGGCGGACGCGGACGCGGCGTCAGAGCTTCGACGAGAGCGCCGCTTGCAGCTCCTTCAGGTCCACGGGCTTGACGAGGTGCAGGTGGAACCCCGCGCTGCGCGTGCGCTCACGGTCCTCGTTCTGCCCGTACCCCGTGATGGCAACGAGGCGGATGCCGCGTGCGCCGTACAGCTCGAGAAGCCGGCTCGCGAGCTCGTATCCGTCCATGACCGGGAGGCCGAGATCGAGCACGGCGATTTCCGGGTCGAGCTCGGCAGCGACGACGAGGGCCTGAGGCCCGTCGTTCGCGACCTTGACCCGGTGACCCAGCTCACCGAGGACGATCGCAAGCATCTCGGCCGCGTCCTCGTTGTCGTCGACCACCAGGATTCGCCTGCCTGTCGTGCCAGGCTGCACGACCTGCGTTGCGCGCGCCTCGGCCGTGCGTTGCACACCCGGTGGAAGGGAGATGACGAAGCTGCTGCCCCGACCACGCCCGTCGCTGAGCGCGGTCACGCGGCCGCCGTGCAGGTTCACGAGATCGCGCACGAGGGAGAGGCCGAGACCGAGCCCCCCGTGCGTGTTCTCCTGACGGGCGATCGCCTGGACGAACGGCTCGAAGATCTTCTCGAGGTCGCGCGCTTCGAGGCCGATGCCCGTGTCCGCGACGGTCAGCGTGACCTCACCCTTCTGCATGCGACCACTCACGGTGATGCGACCTCCGCGCGGAGTGAACTTCGCGGCGTTGGTGAGCAGGTTCGCGACGACCTGCGTGAAGCGCACCGGATCGACATCGACGTCGAGCCCCACGGGAACGTCGAGCTCGAGCCGATGGTGGTGCTGCTCGAGCAGCGGGCTCGCGATCTCCGCCGCGCTCTCGACCACAGTCGCGAGATCGCGCGGCTCTCGCCGGAGCGTGATCGAGCCACGAGCGATACGAGCGAGGTCGAGCAGGTCGTCGACGAGCCGCATCATGTGCTGGACCTGACGCTCGATGACCTCTCGCTCGCGGACCGCCTGCTCGGGGCTACGCAGGCGCATCAGCTCGAGCGCCGTGCGAATCGGTGCGAGCGGGTTACGTAGCTCGTGACCGAGGAGGGCGAGGAACTCGTCCTTGCGGCGAGCAGCCTCGCGGACTGCCACCTCGGCCTGCTTGCGCGAAGTGATGTCGACGAGCGTGCCGTGGATCTGCTGAGGCACGCCGTCGGCGAACACGCAGCGGCCGTGGGCCTCGACCCAGCGTTCGGTGCCGTCCGGAACCCGGATGCGATACTCGAGCGAGCACTCGCGCTCGCCGTCGCGATCCGTTGCCTTGGTGATCGCCGCGAAGACGTAGTCCTTGTCCTCGGGGTGGATGGCCGCGACGTACCGCTCGAACGTGAGCTCGTCGTCGGCTCGGTAGCCGAAGATCGCCTTGCTGCGTTCGTCCCAGAACGTCGCGTGCGTGGTCGGGACGTGCTCCCACGTACCGACGCTCGCCGCCTCGAGAGCGAGCCTGAGGCGGCCATCTTGCTCGAGGAGGCGACGACGCAGCCTGCCGTTCTCGATGGCCCACGCGCCGACCTGCGCGAGCTGGCGGAGCAGCGCGGCCTCCGTCTCGCCCAGCTCCACGCCGCCGGGCGACACCACCTCGAGCACCCCCACCGTCTCCCCATTGCCCGCGACGAGCGGGAACACCGAGGCAGGAGGCGCGACGGCGGTCACGTCGTCGAGACGTGCGACGGCGCGCCCCGCGCCGACGAGCTCCATCGCAGCGTTACCAAGGAGCCGCAGGCTCTCTTCCTCGGTTGCCGCCCCCTGGATGCGACCGATGGCCCGGGTCAGGCGCGAAAGAGCAACGAATGTCGGCTGGGAGGGATCGAGCTCCCGCGTCATGAGCGCAAGCCTACCTGAGGAAGATGGCTGCACGGCCGGGTGGCTGTCAGTGCAATCGGATCGCAGCGCATCGAAACCGGAGCGCGCCTAGCCGTGCGAGACCAGGTAGACGACGGCGAGGATCGGGATCGGGATCCCGATTAGCCATGCGAGGCCGTACTTCATGGGAGTGTCCTTTGTCGTGGAGCGATGAGTCGCTCGACCCCACGACCAGCAAATCGCGGGCCTACACGCCCCTGCGCGTTTCATGACTGGAGCGCGGCCATTTCTGCCACGCCTGGGTCTGCGTGCCGCGAGACGAACGAAGCGCGAGCGTCTGATTCGAGCGGCGCCCGACCGCCAATGGGGCGTTGTGAGCTCGTGAGCGAGGGGGATCGTCGGTTGGCTCGAGAGTTGCGAGGGGCGTCGTCCGAACCAACCGGAGGATGAATATGAAGACGGCACTCATCGCCATGACTTGTGCGCTCGGAATTGCAGCGTGCGGACGCTCCGACGCTCCGCCTGCCAACGACCCGGCATCGGTCGACACCACGTCCGCGTACTCGGAGAAGACCGCGCGACCCGTCGTCTCTTCTTCCACCACTAACACTGCCACAGCCGCGGCCGCCGCCACTCCCACGACGCCCGAACCGATCACGAGCAAGGCGCTGCCGCCCGAGGAGGCTGCCGTCCTCAACAAGCCCGGCGTCGCGGAGCCTACCAAGGACGCCACGAACACCAAGATCAACGAGCGCGATCGACACGGCACTCTCACGCCGATGGACCAGGGCGGGAGCGCGGCGGAGCGCAACATCACCGCGTCGATCCGCAAGGGTGTCGTCTCCGACAAGTCGCTCTCCTTCACGGCGAAGAACGTGAAGATCATCACTACCGGCACCAAGGTGACGCTGCGCGGCCCGGTGAAGAACGACCAGGAGCGCTCTGCCATCGAGGCCCGCGCCAAGCAGACCGCCGGCGTCACGGAAGTCGACAACCAGCTCGAGATCAAGAACTGAAACCTACCGATCATCGGTGAAGAAAGAGGAATGACATGAAGAAGGCAGTGATGTGCATCGTGCAGAGTCGGGCCGCGGCCGAGACGATCGTGGGCCAGCTCCAGGGCGCCGGATTCTCGAACAACGACATCTCCGTTCTGTTTCCCAACAAGGAAGGAACGAAGGACTTCGCTCACGAGCACAACACCAAGGCGCCTGAAGGCGCCGTGGCGGGCGCGAGCGCGGGCGGTGTGCTCGGCGGCACGCTCGGTCTCCTGGCCGGTATCGGCGCTCTCGCCATTCCCGGCTTCGGTCCCTTCATCGCGGCCGGGCCCCTGCTGGCGGCGCTCAGCGGCGCGGCGGCGGGAGCCACCGTTGGTGGCGTCACCGGTGCGCTCGTCGGAATGGGCATCCCGGAGATCGAGGCCAAGCGCTACGAGGGCAAGATCAAGGGCGGCAATCTCCTCATCTCCGTCCACAGCGAGAACGGCGAGGAGCAGAAGCGCGCAGAGGCGATCTTCAAGGCCGCTCACGCGGAGGACATCTGTGCGACGAGCGAGGCCAGCGTCCCGAGCACGAGGGAGCCGCGGTCGACCGTCTAGCGGCGTCTTCCCCAGCGTCACTGTTTTCGACGCGCGGTGTCGTCCTCCCGGACGGCATCGCGCGCCTGCCGACCACCACCGGGTGTAGGATTCACCCGTGCGAGGCGGTCTCCTTGTTGGCGCCGTGATGGCCCTCGCGGGCTGTCAGATCATCGGCGGGCTCGAGGCGAAGGAGCTCGTCGCGAGCGATGCCGACGCGGCCGTGCCGAGCGGCGAGCCTGACGCTAGCGATCCGAGCGAAGGAGGCAGCGAGGCCGACGCCAGCATCGCGTGCGGCGCCGCGCCCGTGCTCGACGACGTGCCGAACGGCCCGCCGCCGCCGGACTCGCGCGCGAAGTCCTCGTGGAAGGTCGACCGCGCGCGCGGGACCGTGCTCGACCCTCTGACCGGCCTCACCTGGATCGACGCACCGCTCGCCGCCAGGACGTTCGACGATGCGACCTGCGCCTGTCGCGCGCTGCGGGTCGGAGGGTTCTCCGACTTTCGCCTCGCTTCGGTCTACGAGGTCGTAGGGATGCTCGACTACGATCGAAAGATCCCGCCGGTCGACGGCCCCGCGATCGACACGAGCATCTTTCGCGACGTCGCCATCGACTACTACTGGACCTCGACCCGCTACGCCTCCTCGAACCCCGCGCAGGTCGCGGTGCCGTGGCTCGTGGGGATCGGCGACGGTCGCGCGGTCGGCGCCACGCAGACCGGCAAGACGAAGGGGCCGGCGTGGTGTGTCCGCGGTGGCACCACGAAGAGCGGAGCGCGCTTCGAGTCGAAGACCGAGACGGTGCGCGACGCGTACACGGGGCTCGTCTGGCAGCGCACGCTCCCCGTGCGCGGTTGGCCACGCCTGCTCACACCCGAGGTCGAAGCGGCGTGCGCGGCGCTCACTCTCGACGGCGCGACCGGCTTCCGCGTTCCGAGCGTGAAGGAGCTGCAGACGCTGGTGCTCGCAGGGAAGCGCGGTCCCGCGCTCGACGAGGCGGCGTTCCCGAACACGGGGGCGAAGCTGTTCCACGCGAGCCCGCACTATGCCGACCCGGCCTCGACCAACAACTGGGACGTCGATTTCGTGGACGGCAAGGCGTATCCGAACAGCGGGAGCCAGGAGATGAATATCCGCTGCGTGAGGAAGCCGTGAGAGCGCTACGCGCCACCGTCCTCGCGCTCGTTCCGCTCGCGCTCGCGGCATGCCAGCTCGTCGCCGGGCTCGAGCCGAAGGAGCTGACGCAGGGCTCGCTCGACGGAGGCGCCGAGAGCGCCGCGGACGTGGGCACCGGAGAGACCTACGTGCCGCCGCCCGAGCCCGCCGACTGCCACGACGTCGACCCCAAGTTCACGCGCGCGCGGTTTCACATTCCGGGTGACGGTCCGGACGGCACGTCGTTCACCGTGGACGAGGCCGCGGGCGTCGTCACCGACAAGACGACCGGCCTCATGTGGCAGCGCAAGACCGGGTCCTTGCCGCGTGCCGAGGCGACCTGCGACTGCACGAGGCTTGTACTTGCAGGATACACGGATTGGCGACTGCCTTCCTTCGTCGAGCTGATCACCATCGTCGACTACGCCAAGAACCCCGACGCGAACGGCACGGGGACCACGCAGCCGGCGATCAACGTGGCTGTCTTTCCCGATACCGAGATCGGCGCCTACTGGACGACGACATCCCGTATGGGGCTCCAGGACATCTACGCGATCGATTTCATCGACGGGCGCGTCATCAACTTCACCGATCAAGGGCTCGGCGATTCCTACTACCGGTGCGTGCGGACAGCCGTGCCTCCTCCCGACGTCGGCGCGCGCTTCTCCGTGACCGGCGGCACCGCGACCGATGCCCATAGCGGGCTCACGTGGGCGCGCGCGGCTTCGCCCGGCAAGCTCACGTACGCGCAGTCGGCCGGCTACTGCGCGGGGCTGAAGGTCGACGGCTCCGGCGGGTTCCGCCTGCCGACGATCAAGGAGCTCGTCGGGCTCGTCGACAAGACGCTGAAGAACTATCCGCCCGTCGACAAGGACGCATTCCCGAGCCCGAGGCAGGACTCGCTCTTCTCCTCCACGAAGTACGCGGCCGACCCGACCGGGCAGGCGTGGAAGGTCTCCCTGACGGACGGCATCTTCTTCCGTGGCATCGCGGACGACGCGACGTACGCGATGTGCGTGCGGTGACAGTGACCGCTCAGAAGAGCGGGAACTTCGCGCCGATCTGAGCGCTCTTGCCGTCCGGCGCGGCGGTGAGGACGAGATACCCGCCGATGCCGAGCGCGACGAGCCCTGCGCCGATCGCGATGTTCGCGACCCACGCGGCGGTGATCGCCTCGTCCTGCAGCGAGACGCCGGTCGGATTCGAGCAGCGTCGCTCGGGGCAGAGCGCGTCGGCTTCGCTTCGCTTCGAGAGCGCGCTCACGCCGAAGAACGCTCCGACGCCGATGGCGGCGACCCCGGCGCCGCCAAGGATGAAGCCCGCGGTGCGCCGCCCGGAGCCGTCGCTCGCGAGGCTCTGACCTGCGTCGGCCGGTGCGCTCTCGAGCGAAGGGACGATCACGTCCTGCACCTTGCCGTTGGCGGCGGCCTCGAACGTCACCTGCGCCGCTCGCTTGCCCGGTGCGGCGACGACGAGCCTGTGGGGCCCCGGGTCGACGGGCAACGGCGACGAGAGGCTCCGTACCTCCTCGCCGTCGAGCTTCACCTGGACACCGGCGTGCGCGTCGTCGGCCGCGAGCACGACGCGGATGCGCGTGAGCTTCTCGGCGAGCGCGTTGACGTGCTCGCGGGCGAGCTCCTCGCGATCCTTCCGACCGTCACGGACGGCGCGCGAGAGCGCCTCGTTCAGCTCGACCCACGCCCGCGCGAGCTTGCCCTCGTTCTCGTGGCAGACGCCGAGGTTCAGCAGCGTCCCGCCGGCGGGGTCGAGGCGATCACTCTCCGCGAGCTTCGGGCAGGCTTCGGCGTAGCGCTTCGCGTCCATGAGGGCGCGGGCTTCGTCGAAGAGCGACTGCGCGAGCGCGCGATCGGCCTGCGACGGCGCCTGCGCGTGGGCCACGCCGCCCGCGAGCATCGTCGCAACGAAGACGCCAGCGAAGGACCGTCGCATGCCCTCTGGATTCTACACACCTACGACTGCTGGGCGCTCTTCTTCCGCTGCGCGGTCTTCTTCGACGACGAGGGCACGACGCGCGCGCCGGCAGGCAAGCTCGCGCGGAGCACCTCGGCGACCTGCTCGGCGATGCGGTCCGCGTTCGCGGCGTCCCACGTATTGCGGAGGACCGCGGCGCTCGTGCTCGCTATCGTGGGAAGGCGATGGGTGGCCAGCTCGAGGTCGCAGGAGGCGACGGTCCGGAGCGCTGCTCGTTCTGCTCGAACGAGGCGGCTGGTCCGTGCGCGTCGTGCGAGCGGCCGGTGTGCGGCGACTGCTGCACGCTCACCGAGGGCGGCGTGCGCACGTGGGCGATCTGCCTCGAGTGCGACCGGAAGAAGGGGCGGTCGCTGACGAGCGCGTGGGGCAGCTTCGGTCTCTTCCTGGTCGGCATCCTCGTCGTGCTCGGGGCGGCGGTCGCGGCGATGGCGTGGTGGTCGACGAAGTGATCGACCGGTCAGCTCGCGGGCGCGAGCACCCGGAGCAGCTGCTCGCTGAGGAGCTCGCACACGACCGAGATGATCGGCTCGCAGCGCTCGTCGACGTCGACGAGCTCGACGATCGCGACGCAGCCGGCGGCGCTCATGATCGGCACCGCGACGACCTCGCGTGACGTACCGACCGCCCGGAGTCGCGGCGGGGAGTGCCGGGGGAGCTCGCCGTCGACGCGAACCCGCATCGTCCCTCCGCTCGCCAGCACGTTGATGGCGACGAAGTCATCGTCGGCGTGGGCGACGCTGCCGAGTAGCTCCTCGGTGTTCGGGCCGTCGACGCCGATGATGCGGAGCTCGCGTGCCCGCGGATCGTGCGCGTGGATGATGACGCCTCGCGCGTCGAGCGTCCTTGCCATCACCGTCGCGCATCCAGCAGCGACCTGCCACGCCGTCGATGCAGAGCGGATCTTGTTGATGCTCTCGAGCAACGAATGAATCCGCTTGAGCGACTCGATCGACGCCTTCGGCATCGGCTTCGTGTCCTCGAGATCGGAGACCAAGCGAGGCGAGGGCGCCGCTGCCGCGGGCGGCGGAGGGCTCGTCGGAGCGGGCGGAGGTGGCAGCTTCCTTGCGGCAGGCGGGAGAGGCGGCGGCATCGACCGCCGCCGGGCACCGGGAAGCGGCGGCGGCACCGGCGCCCCAGGCGCGCGGCGTCGGATCGTCAGATACTGCGGGAGCTCGGTTGTGGGTCGAGGTGCTCGGAGGTCCAGCGGAGACTGCATGGCTCGAGTGCCAGCAAGCTGTATTCCGCTTCGCCGATCGCGACGCGTGACGTGCAGCGCGAGAGAACCGCGATGTCGACCTCGACCCATCGCAGATCGAGGTCGCGAAACGCCACGCAGTCACGTGGCGCACGCACATCGGGGCACGCGCCTGCGCGTGCCCGGATGTGGGTCGAAGTGAATCGCCCCCGACGTGAGGGGGTCTAGGGCGAGCGACGCCGAAGACGCGGAGAGGGCGCTACTTCTTCACCTTGGTCGCCGGCGAAGCCGCGGGCTTCACCGACGCGGCGGGCTTCGCAGAGCCGGATGCGGCCGGCGCCGCCGATGCCGACGCCGCGGGCTTGGCGCTCGCAGATGCGGCCGCGGATGCGGATGCGGATGCGGACGCCGCGGGCTTCGCCGATGCGGAGGCGGCGACCGGAGCCGAGCTCGCGGTCTTCGCCGACGCGCTCGCGGTCGCGCTGGGCTTCGCCTTCGCGCCCTTCTCGCCGCCCGCGGCTGCGGAGATCTTGCCGCCGCCGCCGGCGCCCGAGAAGCTGCCGCCGGTCAGCTGGTCGCAGTGCAGACGCTGGCCGTCCGGGTCGACCGTGCAGCCCTTCGCGCCGGGGCACGTCTTCACGAGAGCGAACTTCTTCGAGCGGCAGGTGTGAATCGCCTTCTTGTCGACGGCGCATGCGAAGAAGCCCTCCGAGTTGCACGGGTCTCCCTCGTTCGCAAACGAGTCGTCGCAGTCGAACTCGACGAGGTCGCGCTCGGGATGCTCCTGGAAGGTGCAGGCACGCGGGCCGCGGCAGGCGTCGATCGGCGTGAAGACGTGGTCCTGGCACTTCATGATGAGTGCGCGGTCATTCGTGCAGGCGATCTGCCCGTCGCGATGGCAAGGGTCGTCCTTGTCGGCGATCGCGTGATCGCAGAAGAGCTCCTCGTCCTTGAACTCGCAGCCCTTCGCGCCCTTGCACGTCGCGCCCACGACCCACGTGTGGTTCTTGCAATCGAGCTGCGCCTTCTTGTCGACGGCGCAGGCGATGTTGCCCTCCGTCTCGCAGCCCTCACCGGCAAGCGCGAGAGAGGCGTCACACGCCGACGCCGTACCCGCCGCGGTGCAGCCGGCCGGGCCGTGGCAGCCCGTGGCGACGTACTTGCCGTCGTCGCCGCAGAAGAGTGCGCCCTCCTTCGTGCAGACCACCGCCCCGGCCTTGCACTTGCCCCCGACCTTGGGCTTGCAGCCCGTGGCCACGAGGACGAGACCGACGACCAACGAAAGAACGAGCCAATTTCCGACGCGCATGGGGACCCCCACTCCTGTCTGGTGCTGCAGAACGCGACAGTGCCAGCCCTTCCGCTCGAAACCAAGAGGGCGTTTGCGATTTTCCTCATCGGGCGCTCACGGAGTCATCGAGCGCTCACATGCGGATGGTCTGGACCTGGACCTCGAACGCCTTCAGCTGCGGATGAGCGGCGACGAGCGCGTCCAGACACTTCGCTCCGAGGCTCGTGATCGTCGGGTCGAAGTCGTCGGCCTCGTGGCAGAAGAGGACGTTGATGATCCCGTCCCGGTCGACGACGCTCCCCAGACGAAACCGTGACGCGCGCGGCGCATAGAGCGCCGCCTTGCCGACGTTCTCCTTCAAGAACACGTTGGCGAGCGCGACCGCCTTCGCGCGCGAGATCGTCGCCTTCGGCTTCGGCGGCGCCTTGACCTCGTGCACGAAGATCGTCTTCTGGTGAGGCGTCGCCGGCGGCTTGTTCGCCTTGGCGGGCTTCTTCGGCTTCTTCACGACGGCCGGCGGCGGCGGCTTGGCCTTCGCCTTTGCCTTTGCCGGCGGCTTCGGCTTCGGCTTCGCCGTGAGCTTCGGCTTCGCCGTGAGCTTCGGCTTCGCCTTCGGCGCGGTCGACTTCTTCACTGCCGCCTTCTTCTTCGCGTTCGCGCGCTTCGCTGCCATCGAGAGCGAAGGTACCAGAACGCCCCGGGGGCTCGGCAGCTTCGATCAGGTTCCCGAGTCGAGGATCATCCCCGCGTCGAACGGCGCGGCGTCGATCGTCGGAGGCGGCCCCGCGTCGAACGTCGGGGGGGACGGCGACGGCGTGGGGGTCGGGAACGGGGCCGGGCTCTGGTGCGGGACCGCGTTCACTCGCGACGTCGCGCCGACGAGCCCCACGGCGCCGATCGTCAGACCGAGCGCGAGCAGCCCTCCGACGGCTAGCGCGACCGGATGCTTCTTGTCTCTCGACATGACCCCGGAGGATGCATTGGGCGCGCCACCATTCCTTCTCGAGTAGCTCTTGCTGGCGCATGGCGCATGGACCGACGGCTGCGCCGTGCGGCTCGCTCACCGATGGAGGGCGAGCCACACCCCGCCGCCCACGACGAGCGCGATGAGCACCGCGACGACGATCGGAACGAGCCGGCCTCTCTGTCGCGGCGGCGCCTTCAGCTCGTCGGTGACCGACGGCGTCGCCTCGGCAGGCGGGTCGTGGAGGGCCACCTCGATCCCGAACGCACCGAGGACCGACTCGGCCTTCTCGAGGAACGCCTCGTAGGCAGGCTCGTCGAAGGAGAGCGGGCGCTTGAAGCGCTCCTCGTTGAGCTTCGACAGGTACTCGTAGCTCCGTAGCTCCGAGCGGAGCTCGCCCGCGTTCACCGTGCCGACGACCATCGCCATGCCGGAGCTCGGCTTCAACATCACGTGCTGGAGCGCGAGCAGACCGCCCTTCGTGCTGTCGGTGGGCGCGGTCATCTCGACGGCGTGATCGCCGACCGTCGACTTCGCGAACGCGGCGCGGAACGTGTCCGCGATGACGTTCGCGTGCGACGAGTACTGCGTGAGAACCGGTCCCTTCACACAACGCTCCCCTCTCCGGCGAGAGTGTAGCGCGCTTGGCCGGACGACCGAAGCTCAATGCAGCGCGAAGAGCGAGACGGCGCGCCAGCCGGCCGGCTTCGCACGCACGTCGCCCACGCGTTCGCTGCCGCGCGCGCGCATGAGCACGCGGTGGTCACCCGGCGCGACCCGCGCGCGTGCCACGCCCACACGCGCCGGCAGGGTCTCCCAGCTCCGCGTATCGGGGACGTCCGCCGCGCTGAGCGCGGCCTGGGCGAAGAGCGAGAGCAGGAACCCCACCGCCTTCACCTCCTTCTTGTCCGACGTGCTCGCCACGCCCTCGATCGCCTTGCCCACCAGGATGCGCGCGACCGTCCGCGTGACCGCCGCCGCCATCACGTCACCCTCGATGCGGCGCCACTCGGCACGCACCTCGGCGGCGACGTCGAGCGTCGCATCGAAAGGCACGGTCCGGCCGTCGACGAGGACCGTCGGCATCTCGTCAAGCGGTGCCTCGGGCGCGAGCGTCGGGAAGCTCACCCACGTGACGAGCCCCTGCGCGGCGAGACGCGAGGCCTCGTCGCGATCGCCCGCGGCCAGGAACGGCGAGGCTCGCGTGAGTGCGAGCCCGAACGGGAGATGCTCCGCGATGCGATGCGGGACCCGACCCCAGCCGACCACGACGAGGAGCTCGCTGCTGGTGTCGTCGTCGGTGCTGTCGATGCTCTGCGCGCGCCAGTCGGTGGCGTTTGCGTCCTTGTAGTAGCGATGCGCCTCCTCGTCGTTGCCGCTCTTCTCGTAGGTGAAGCCCGCGAGTAGCGACCCGAGGCCGAGCGCCGCGCTCGGCTTGCGTTCGCGCGGGTCGCGCTCCTTCAGATAGCGCGCCATCACGCTCATGCGGCGCGCCTCGATGCGTGCGCCCGAGAGGTCGTCGGTCTCGAGGTAGTTGACGAGGTTGAGCACGTTGACGAGGAGCTTCTCGTGCGGTGGCGCGACGTAGCGGCCTGCCGAATCGGAGAACACCCAGCGCCCGACGTCGTCGCTCGCGCCGTGCGAGAGATCGAGCGCGTCGATGGCCTTGTCCGCCGACTCGTAGTCACGCTTGCTGTTCGCGAGCTGCACGACCGACTGCTGGAGCGTCGCCCGATCGAGCAGGAGCAGCGCTTGCTCACCGACGAGGCGCCTCGGCTGCTGTGCGTCGCTCTTCACGCCGAGCTCGCGGTTGAGATGCGTGAGGGCGCGGCGCGGATCGCCGGCATCGAGCGCGGTGCGCATCTCGCGGGTGCGCTCGGACAATCCGCCGCTGCAGCCGGTGAGGGAGAGCGCCAGCGCGAGGGCGGCGAAGAGACGATGAAGGCGAGGGCAGGGCAGGGGCATGTCGTGAAGAGCGACGTGAAGAACGGGTTACGCCCTCGCTGTGAACCCAGACGTCGCGATGTCCGAGTCCGAGGGAAAGGAGCGGCGCACTGCGCGCGATGGCGGCACTGCTGCAACCGCCGTTCCCGGATCGCGGACGCGCTACTTCGGAGCCCACCGGCACGCCGTCGCCGCGGAGTCGAGGACCGCCCGCAGGCCGGCGCCCGGCTGCGTGCGGTCGAGCGTGCAGAACGCGGCGCTGTAGGGGACGAGCCGCCCCTCCTCTCCGTCGCAACGGCACTGACCGGCGCCCACCTGCTCGCGGCAGTCGAGCTCGAAGTGGAGCTCGCCGCAGTCGGCCCAGAAGAAGCACGTCGGTGCCGTTCCCGTGAGGGAGATCTTGGTGCATGCCGCGCGATCCGTGAGCCGTCCGACGGCCCCCGAGCCGAGGGGCTTGCCGCACCACGTCGGGTCTTCGGCGCTGGCCGGCGCTGCTGCGGCCACGCCCCGCACCGGCTCGCTGCGCATCCGACGCCGGAAAACCCATGCGCCGCCCCCCACCAGCACGGCGACGACGACCAGACTGGCCACGAGGACGGCGCCGCGAGACATGTGCTCGACAGATCTAAACGGAGCGCCCACGCGCGGCTACACGCGATACGCTCGGCGTCGAATGAACAGGCAACGACTGGCGGTGGGGACGCTCGGTGCATTTGGCTTCATGACGGCAATCGCCGTCGTTGGCTATGGCTGCTCCGACGACAAGACATCCGACGCGACGGCGAACGACCCGGACACGGGCGTGATCGGCCGCGTCGACTCGAGCACGCCCGATAATCCGGTCGACAGCTCGGTCGCCGACTCCGCGGCCGCGCAGGTCTTCAAGGCCTACGCGACGATCACCAGCACGAGCCTCGCCGGCGCCATCGCGGCCGGCCAGGCGACGTTCACCGAGCAGAACGGCGAGGTGACCGTCGTCGTCGACATGAGCGCCGCCGACCCGGTGGGCACGATGCACGGCATCCACATCCACCAGAACGGGTCGTGCGCCGACAACGACAGCGGCGCGGGCGGCGCCATCGTCAACGCGGGTGCGGCTGGCGCGCACTGGAACCCCACCGACGCGGGACACGGCTACCCGGCCGCTGCCGTTCACCACCTCGGTGACATGGGCAACATCTCGATCGGCGCCGACGGCAAGGGCACGCTCACGCTCCTCTCCAAGGAGTGGACGGTGCAGCCCGGTCCCAAGTCGGTCGTCGGGCACGCCCTCATCTTCCACATCCGGCAGGACGACGGGACGTCTCAGCCCGTCGGCGACGCCGGCACGCGGCCGGGCTGCGGCGTCATCGGGACCACCGCGCCGCCTCCGCCGACGGCGTGTCTCGACAACACGCTCGTGGGCGCTGCCCCGGCCTGCCCGGGCGCCGGCGGATGCAACACCCAGTGCACGACGATCAACGCGAACTTCAAGAAGGGCGTCGCCGCCGATGCCGTGAAGAGCCTCACGGCGCCCATCTGCGCCGGCAACACCGCCCACACGACGACCAGCACCTCGGTCGCCAAGGCCTGCTCGGACGCGACCTCGAAGGCCTTCTGCGACGCCCTCGTCGCGGGCGGCTGCAGCGCGGGTACGTTCCCGGCCTTCGCGACGCAGTGCCTCGCGCTCACGAACGCACTCTCCGGGACGGGCACGGGTGCTGCGGCGACGCTCGGTCGCAAGGCGCTCCGCGACTGCATCGTCAACGATCCGGTTCGCGACTGCACGACCTGTCAGGACCTCGTGAAGGGCAAGAACTGAGGACCTGAGCTACGAGCCACGAGTCGACGCGCATGGCCATCAATCGCGAGAAGGTCCTCGAGGCCGCCCAGAAGTACGTCGAGAAGCAGAAGTACGACAAGGCGATCGGGGAGCTCCGAAAGGTGGTCGACGCGGATCCGAGCGATGCTCGGACGCTGCACAAGATCGGCGAGCTCCAGGCCAAGCAGGGGCTCTACCCCGAGGCGGTCAACACCTTCGAAACGGTCGGGCGGCTCTATGCCGACGGCGGCTTCGCGCAGAAGGCGGTGGCCGTCTACAAGCACATTCGCGAGGTCATCGCGGCGCACGCCCCGCAGCTCGCCGTTCGTTACGGGCACATCGCACCCCGGCTCGCGGACCTCTATCGCGAGATCGGCCTGACGGGCGAGGCGCTGGCGCTCCTCGGGGAGGTCGCGAACGACCTCCAGCGGCAGCAGAAGGACGGCGAGGCGCTCGAGGCGTTCCGGAAGATCGCCGAGCTCGATTCGAACAATCCGCTTCCGCAGCTTCGCGTTGCCGAGGCTCTCTCACGCGCGCGAGACGTCGACGGAGCGGTCGTCGCGTTCAAGGCAGCAGCGTCGCTCCTCGTGCAGTCCGAGCGTCGCGACGACGCGATCCAGGTGCTCGAGCGGCTGCTCCAGCACAAGGCCGACCCGGAGCAGGCGTGGATCTGCGCTCATCTGTATCTCTCGCGTAACCGGTTGCCGCAGGATGCGATGCAGGCGCTCGCCAAGCTGCAGGTCTGCTTTCAAGCGAGCCCGCACGACGTCAACGTGCTCGGTCTCATCGCGCGTTCGTTCGAGCTGATCGGCCAGCACGACAAGGCCGCCGGAGTACACGCGGAGATCGCTCGGCTCTCGCGCTCGCCGCGGGGGTGAGGGGTCGCGGGGTCCGGCTCACACCCAGCCGACCTTCGCGCGGATCTCCGCGGCGAGCTCGCCGGCGACGCGCTGGTGCCACGCGGGCGTGCCGTGGCCGTTGCAGGCCGTCACCTCCTCCCACGTGAACAGCTTCGCCAGGAACGCGTGCATCTTGTCGTCACCGGATGATCTCAGATGGGGCCGCAACCGCGCGACGCGTCGCGCGTCGATCACCGAGAGCCGCCCGAGACATCGAGCGACGTGTGTGCCGGCGCGCACTGCGCTCGCAGGCGCTAGACTGACGCCAATGGTCGAGGTCGACGACGGCGTCCCGCCGCGAGAGCTGGTCGTCGATGCTTCGCCGGCGCCGGGGGACAGCAGCGACGGGGCGGGCTCGGCCATGGCGCCCTTCGCGATGACGGCGCTCGCCTCCGGGCTCCTCGCCAAGCTCGTTTCGCCGACCGTAGCTCTCGTGCCGATGGGGCTCGCGATCGTGTGGCTGCTCGTTCGGCGAAAGTCGCACGAGGGGCGCTTCGTGCTTCGTATCGACGACGGTGCGCTCGAGGTGACGCGCGAGCGGCGGGCCGGCCCGGCCCTGCGCATCGCGCTCGCGGACGTCCTCGACGTCACGTTCGACCGCCAGTCGCACGCGAGCGGAAGGGCCGGCTCCGCGACCGAGCGCGTGCGTCTCGCGTTCGAGCGGCGAGCGCCGGAGGCTCCCGTGTTCGTTCCCGAGGAGCGGGTCACGCCGATCGAGGCGCAGGAGTGGTACGGCAAGGTCCGCGTGTTCCTCCGCAAGCACGGCTGGGTGCCGGAGAGCGAGCGAGCGCCCACGAGTCGTTGAGTCACGGTCGCTCGAACAGAGGTGTTGGAAGCCCTTCACGGCGGCGCGATCGTCGTGTTCGCCGCGTACTCTTCTCCGCGGCGGAAGAGCTGGAGGACGTCACGATGTGCCAAGCGGAGCTCTGCTACCGTTGGTACGTGGCATCGTCGCGTGCGCTCGGCTCGTTCTTCGTCGTTGCGGTGGCCGCCTGTGCGGGGTGCTCTCTCCTCGTCAGCACGTCGGGGTTCTCCGACGGCGCCACGTCGAGCGAAGCAGGCGCGCAGGATGCCGGCGCGCCGATCGACGCGTCGTCGGACGCGCCCGCGAAGTCCGACGCGGCCTTCGTCTGCGACGCGACCTTCTGTGACAGCTTCGACGACGGCCCGCTCGGCGCGCGCTGGGACAGCCGCGTGACGCCGATTGCGGCCACGCTCGCTCTCGTCCCGGCCGGGCTCTCCGCCCCCTCGGCGCTCGAGCTCGACTTGCCGGAGCGAAAGCCTCCGAGCACCGTCGCGCGCAAGGCCTTCCTCACGAAGCTCCTCGGCGTGAAGGCGGGGATCGTGAGCTGCCGCTTCCAGGTGAACATCCTGCTCCCGCCGGCGGCCGGGGCCGGAGACTTCGCGCTCTTCGGGCTCGACCCTGTTCCGACGTCGAACGATCACTCCTTCGAGCTGAAGGTCGTCACCAGAGGAGCGCTCTCCCTGAACGAGAACTTCCAAGAGGACGGCGGAACGGTCGAAAACCAGACCGTCCTCGGGACGCCGGTCGCGGGAGAGTGGGCCCTCGTCGAGCTGCTTGCGGACTTCAACGCCAGGACGATGCGCGTGAGCCTGAACGGCGCGTCGCAGACGCTCTCCATCGCTCCCACACCCGGTGTCACGTCGATAGGGCTCAACCTCGGCGAGACCGGCGACAGCGATTCAGACCACTTCCAGGCTCGCATCGACGACTTCGCCTGCACGGTGCCGTGACCGAGCGCCGCGTCGTCAGCGGGCGACCTTCATGAGGCGCGAGGCTCCCCGACCTCCGTCCGACGCGGTATCGACCGCGACGTAGTAGACGGCGTCGGCGTCGGCGGCGACGGTGTGGCTGACGAGCGGGTGGAAGGTCTCGAGCTTGCTCTCCTTGGCGAGCCTCCGCACCGTCTTCACGCAGTCGTTCGGGGCGCAGGACCAGAGCTCGCCGCCCGACCGTGATCGTTCCCGCGTAGTCCCAGCGGCGGACGGTGCGTTCTGAGCCACTGGGGTCGTAGAACGAGACGTAGTACAGCGCGTCGGGACGGACCGACATCTGGAACGGGTTGCCACCCACCGTACCGGTCAGGCGGGAAGTCATCACCGACGGGCCGAGCTCGAAGAGGCCACCATTGCCGTAGAACGCGCCGCCGTAGGCCTTCTGGTCACCGTCCGAGCCGAGACCGCGAACGGCGGTGCTGGTTCCCTGCACGATCGTCGGCACGCCGGCGCAGCCGGTCTTGGGGCAAGAAAAGACCTTTCCCGGGCCGCTGGCAAAGGACTCCCCCGTGTTCCACTACACGTGCGTCTGGCTCAGCACGACGTTCAGGGTGGGCAGGTCGGTGAACCGTGCGAGCTCGATGGGCTGGCACGTCCCCGCGCTGCACGCGCCGCCCTGACAGCCGTGACCGCAGCGCCCGCAGGTCGCCGGATCCGTGTCGACGTTGGTGCAGGTGGTCGCTTCGTTAGAGCCGCCCTCCAGGAGCGCGCCGCCCTCACCCGCGTCGTCCGCCCCGCCCGGCGCCGGCGCACTGCTCGACCCGAACGACGAGCACGCGACGACCACGCAGGTGGCGAGCATCGCGGCCAGGCTGGCTCTCATCGACTGTCGAAGCATCGTGACGCGAACCCTCGATCCTGAAGCGTAGCAGGTCAGGCGAGCTCTTTCAGGGTCACCTCCGGCCGCGCGAGCTTTGTGCGGTCGACCAGGGAGCGCTTCGCGATGAGCGTCTTTCCCTGGAGGTAGTCCTTCGTGTGATTCACGCAGTCGAGCGCGACCACGCGGCCGGCCCGCAGGTAGACGACCGAGAAGCTCCGCGACTCGGGGGTGCCACGAAGGACCACGTCGTCGTGCCCCTGCGAGAGGCCGACGGTCTGCAGCCGTAGATCGTACTGATTCGACCAGAACCAGGGCACGGCGTCGTAGCGCTCCTCGGCGCCGAGCGACCCGGCGATCGCCTTCGCGACGATCATGCCCTGATCGTTGGCGTTCTGGATCGACTCGAGGCGGATGACCCGACCCTCCGCATGCACGTTCGGGTGGGCCGCGCAGTCGCCCACGGCGTAGATGTCGGGAAGGCTCGTCTTGCACTGGAGGTCGACGACCACGCCGTTGCTGGTCTCCGCGCCGGCGGCCGTCAGCGGCTCCACGGCGGCGTCGATGCCGATCCCGACGATCACCAGCTCCGCGGGGATCGACTCGCCGCTCGCGAGGCGGACGCCGCACACGCGCCCATCGTTTTCGTCGAGGGCGACGACCTGAGCGCCCGTGCGAACGTCGACGCCATGAGCGCGGTGCTCGGCCTCGAAGAATCGCGAGAGCGCCTCGCCCGCGACGCGAGCGAGGACGCGAGGCTCGGCCTCGAGCACGGTCACGTGCTTGCCCTGCTTGCGGAGCACCGCCGCGGCCTCGAGGCCGACGTACCCGCCGCCGACGACGACGATCTCGTTCGCCGTCTCGAGCTCGCTCTTCATGCGATCGACGTCGGAGCGATCACGCACGGTATGGACGCCGACGAGATCGTGGCCCGCGCACCCGAGCCGCCGCGCGTTGCCGCCCGTGGCCCACACGAGCTTGCCGTAGCCGAGGGTGCTCCCGCTCGCGGTGCGGAGCTCGTGCGCTCCCGGGTCCACCGAGACGACGCGTTCGCCGAGCCGGACCTCGACCTTCTTCTCCTCCCAGTACGAGGCCGGCCGCAGCAGGAGCGCGTCGAAGGTCTTGTCCCCCGCGAGGTACTCCTTCGAGAGCGCGGGGCGCTCGTACGGAAGGAACGCCTCGGCGCCGAGCACGAGGACGGAGCCCGCGAACTTCTGCTGGCGGAGCGAGATGGCGGTGTGCGCACCGCCCTGGCCCGCGCCGACAATCACGACGTCTGCTCGATGGTTCATCGTCCCGACCCTTCGGCCGGGACCTTACCGCATCACTTCGGCTTCGTCTTGCGACGCAGGAGCCGCGAGACCACGAGCGCGGTCAGCGCGATGAGCCCGTACGTTCCCTGCGTACGCGAGGCGCGCAGCCGGGCGACGCGTGCGGCCGGGATGGTCCCCGTGACGGTCGACTGGTGGACGTTGTCGAGCTTCTCCTGGAGCTTCGTGGGCTCGAGACGCAGCGTGTCCGCGAGCGCGGCGTTCGGGAGATTCGCGCGCAGCCGCGTGACCCACACGTCGTTGAGCGCCATGCCGTCGACCGCGACGTCGAGGTCGTCACATGCGGCTTCGAGCGCGGGTCGCCCGGCGTCGGTCGGCGTCGTGCCCATCGTGCCTGCATCGGCGGCGTCGTCGCCCGCGTCGTCTGCGCCCGCGTCGTTCCCTGCGTCGTCGCTTGCGTCGGCTGCGGCGTCGATCGGCGGCGGGACGTTCCCCGCGTCGAACGGCTTGGGCCTCGGCTCACCGTACGTCGGACAGAGCGAACGATAGGCGCTCGCGAGGCCCTGGTTCGACATGGCGCCCGCCGGCGGCGGGGAAGCGTAGGCGTCGAAGCTCGGTCGGTCGGCGTACTCGGTGATGAAGCCGCGGCCGTTCTCGGTGGCCATCGCGGCTTGCGAGAGCTCCTGGTAGTTCGATCGGTTCACGCCGAAGTCCCAGATCAGCTTCGTGAAGTCGACGGGCACGTCGGGGAAGCTCGCCGTGTGGTAGCGGCCCTCGCCGATGACGTAGAGGGTGATGCCCACCTTCGCGCCCGCGCCGATCTGCATCATGCGGAGGGGGAGCGCGATGTCCGTCCCGGGCGAGATGATGCGGATCGGCTCCATCGACCGCACGTCCGCGCCGGGCACGAGACGCAGCGCGATGAAGTCGAGCCCGGCGTCGACGTAGCTCTTGATGATGGGCGCCGAGCCCGGCGGGATCGCGTAGCCGTGATCGACGAGCCACTTCTGGAGCGCGTCGGGATCGGTCGAGCGGATGGTGACCGTCTCGTAGGGACCGACGACCTGCTGGCTGACGACCTGGACGTTCTCGCGCTGCGGCCCCGAGCTCTGGCTGTCACCCGCCGAGTAGGAGGCGGTCGTGCTCGACGAGCAGCACCCGCCGCTGCCGAAGCCGTCGCCTCCGCCGTAGCCGCCGTAGCTCGACTGCGGCGCCATGATGATCGGCCTCGTGCTCGTGTCGAGGGCGGAGAACCAGGCCGAGTTGGACGGCTCGAGCCTGGTGCCGGGCTTGGCGGGGATGACGTACGCGAACTCCCGAGGATTGCCCGAGTACGTGATCTGGTCCCAGAGCACCGTCTGCTGCTTCTGGATCGAGAACGCCATCTTGTGGTCGTTCACGACGGTCGACTCGCTGCTGTTCGCGTAGCAGGCGCCGCACGCGTCCGCGTCGGCCGGCTGGGCGGAGACCGCCAGGGCCACGAGGAGCCCCATGACACGCGCGTCATGCCCAGAGATTCGATGTCCGACTCGCTCCATCATCTTCGGTTGCTCCTTCGCGAAACCCCAGCAGTAGCGGAGCGCATTGCAACGAGCGCGCCACTGCCCTGACGTTGCGCGCGAGTGATAAGACCTCGAACCATCATGCGCTCGAGGACGAAGGCGGCGGCGATCTGGGTCATCACCCTCCACTGCGCGCTCTTCTTCGCGCGCAGCGCCTCGGCGAACGCTGCGGCTCCGTACCATCGCAACCCCGGCGCGGCGGGCGGTGCCTTCGTGGCGGGGCAGACGAGCCTCGTCGTCGAGCACGAGACGCTCGTCATCGATTGCGCCGCAGCCTCGCCGCCCGGCGACGTCGAGTGCCGCTTCGAGGCGCTCTATGACGTAGCGAACCCCACCGAGACCGACGAAGAGGTGCTCGGCGTCTTCTTCGGCGCGTCGCCCGACGAGATGACGGTGAGCATCGAAGGCGTCGACGTCCGGCGCCCCGTGCGGCAGGAGCAGGTGGCGGAGGCGGCTCGCTCCATCCCGAGAGATCCGGTCGATCGGAGCGAGCCGGAGCACGTCGTGGACGAGCGGCTCGTCACAGGCTTCGCGGTCGCCGTTCGCGCCGGGGGCAAGAAGCGCGTGCGCTTCGCAGGTCGGCTCGGCCCGACGGACACGTACCAGTCGCGCGACGGCTACGCCCTGGCGGCCATCAAGACGCGCCACGTCTTCCTCGGCACCGAGCCGCGCCATGACAAACGTGTAGAATACACGTATCTGGTGTCGCCGCTCCGCTCCTGGGGAGGGCGGCCGCCGATCGACGTGACGGTGCGGTCCTCCACCTCGTGGTCGTTCCAGCCCGAGGACCACGGCTGGACGACGACGCGCGAGGACGGGCGAATCGTGTCGCGGCTCGCGACGACGGCCGAGCAGACGCGACGCCTCGTGTACGCGTTCGAGATCCCCGCTCCCTCGGTCTACCTCGGCGGGCCGTTCGTGGGCGTCGGTCCCGAGCTCGAGGACGCCGGGCCGCGCTTCCGCGCCGGTCTCGAGATCGGAGTGGGCCACTCGCTCATCGTGTCGACCGCCTTCGAGGCCTTCGAGGAGAAGACGCGCCGGAGCTACACGATCGTCCCCGCGCTCGAGATCGCCTCGCCGGGTGTCTTCATCTTCATCCCGTCGCTGTCGGCGGGGCTCGGCGTCCCCGTGCAGGTCCACTCGGCCGGGCCGCCGCGGGTTGGCGCGCGGGCGCAGGTCGGCCTCGCGTTCCCGCTCGTCTCGTTCTTCGTCCCGCTGGACGTCTACTTCGACGACGGAGCACGCGGTCAGCTCGCGTTCATGACGCAGCTCGGCTTCTGACACGTCGGCTCAGCGCGGTTCGCGCTCGACGCTCTGGACGTAGAGGATCTCGCACGCCCCGTCGCCGCTGTCGTCGCGGCGGAGGCTCGAGCGCATCGTGAGGCCCTTCGGACCGGTGACCTCGACGAGCTGTCCGGTGAGGCGCACGACGTCGCCCGCCTTGAGCTCGAAGAGCTCGGCGCGGGTCGCGTCGTCCGCAGGGATCACGTGCGTGTTCGCGGCGGAGGTCTTCGCGGCGTCGGGCGAGAGCACCCCGCCGGGCATCCAGTAGTAGAAGTGCCGATGAGTCTGGAACACGTGGATGCGATCGAGGATGCGGCTGTCGCTCATCGACACCCACCCGAGCGCGAGATCGAGGGGGACGAGATCGGCGACCTCGTCGAGGCGGTAGTGCTCCGTCCCGAGCACGCGCGCGCGGATCACGTAGTCGGCGAGCGGCGTGAGCTGGTACGCGTCACGCTCGATGAGGCGCACGCTGCGCGGCGGCGTCTGCGTCGGCACCTCCGGAACGAGGACGCCGGGCTCGCGGCTCACGGGCCAGCGGCTCACGATGTGGATGAGCACCGCCGTCAGGCAGACGGCGACGACCACGAGCTTCTCGATCCGAGCGGGCGAGAGGCGCATGTCTCTCGTGGTGCAATGAAGGTGCCACCCTCGAGAGGGCGAATGCAGGGCACTATTACCGCGTTTATAGGCCTGAACGCGCTCGGATGTGGGCTCGCCCCAACAGGCTCTCGGCGTGCCGTTGGACGGCGCCAACAGTCTCGTCGAGGCTACTCGGTTCGCACGATCGTGTTCACGTGCTCCACGACCAGCGCCGTCTCGTTGACCGTGCGCTGGCTGATCGAGGGACGGGCACCGAGGTATCCGAATGCGCGCAGCTCGTTGGTCCGCTCGACGGTGGCGCCCGCGAGCGGCAGCCCGCGCGGGTGCGTGTAGAGGTCCGGAGCCCCGAGCGGCGAGAGCCCGTGGGCTCTCTCTGCGAAGCGCCTTGCGGCCATCGCGATGTGGCACGTCGCGCAGTCGATGGTCGCGGGCGAGCTCATGGTCGGGTTCTCGATGCGCAGCGCATGACCATAGGCGGCGCGTCGTTCGTCGTCGCGCGCCGCCGAGAGCGCGAGCGGATCGAACAGCAGTCGGATCTCGTCGGCCGCCGGAGAGACCGGAGCGGTCGACGCCGCGCTGAACGTGACGCCGTCCAGATCGCGATTGTGAAAGGTCTCCTCTGTCACGTCGACGAGCGGGATCTTCATCGGGACGAGCTTGCCGCCCTCGAGATCGAACCCTCCGAAGCGCCAGGCCTGCCCGACTTGCTCGACTCCCATGAAGGTCACACGCGTCAGGTTCTCCCTGCCGACGTGAGCGAGGAGCAGGGTGCGGAGTGCACGAGCGAACGGGCCCTCGACCCCTTCGCGCACGAGCGCGGGGTGGATGCCGACGGGGCCGTCGGAGCGCTGGATGCTCGATGCCGTGCGCAGGTCAGTGAGCTCCTGGAGCAAGCCGGCGAGCTCTTCGCGCGTCAGGGCGTAGAAGAGGTGTACCGCGAGATCCATGGTGGTGAGCCCTGAGCCGTTGGTCTCCAGAATCACGGGCTGCATGACGAGCCGGACCTGGTTCTTGCAGTCGCGCTCTTCGTTCACGCCGAGACCGGGGAAGCACGGGTCGAGGCGGACGCTGACGACGCGCAAGAAGGTGTAGCCCTCGTCGTTCGGGAGGACCGTGTCGAGGGGAGGCAGCACCCGATGGACGTCGAGCGGGAGCAGCGCTCCTCGGCCGCCGCTCGCATCCGCTCCGAGGAGCGAGGTGCGTAGCCGCGCGTCGGTCGGGATCGGGTAGAGGAACGACACGTCGTCGACCCCAACCATCGACCTCAGCTTCGTGGGACGGGCGGCCGACGGAGCTCGAGCGCTGTCCGCGCAAGCACCGGCGAGCAGCAGAGCGGCGCCGATCAACCATCGTCGCATTCCTCGATGATACCCCCGAAGCTGAGCCGGCGAATCGCCCGCGCGAAGATCCCTGCAAGTGTTCGTCGTAGCGGAGGGCCGACGTGTACATGGAGTGCCGAGGAGACACTGCATGTCAGACACGGAGACGCCTCCCGTCACTCTCCCGCGGGGCGCCATCAGCAGGTTCGTCGCCGGTATCCGAGCCTTCCGGAAGCTCATCGACAATCCGGCCGACCCGCTCCAAGGTCCCATCTTCCAGATGTGCGTGGAGCACGGGCTCATTCAGCGGTTGGCGCGCAGCCTCGAACGCCATGGCGAAGGCCGGCGGCTGCTCGCCGAGCGGCCGCGGCTCGACGCGAGCGCCGTCTCGCTCGCCACCGTCGCGGCCCTTCCGCCGAGCTCGCTCGGGCGCGCGTACGCGGCGTACTTCGAGGACAACGAGATCGTTCCCTTCGATCCGCCGAAGCTGCCCGTCGAGACCCACGAGGACTACGTCGCCACGCGCCTCCGCGAGGTGCACGACGTCTTCCATGTCGTCACGGGCTACGGAACGGACGAGATCGGCGAGCTCGAGCTGCAGTGGTTCAACTGCGGAAACCTCGGCTGGGGTCCGCTTCCGATCTTCGTGCTCGTGGCGGCGTTCGTCATGGGCCGCTTGAAGCCGTCCGGCGGTCTCTGGAGCGCGTGCAAGCGAGCACGCGCGGCGTATCGACGAGGGGGCCAGTCGCGGTCCCTCGCGAGCATCCGCTGGGAGGACTACTGGCACATGCCCGTCGGCGACGTCCGGGCGCTCGTGTGCGCGCCCGCGGAGTTAGTAGCCAGCTGACGCCGAATTGTCCCGCGGGGCGACCGGCGTGCGACGCTGCAGCGCAATGTGATGAGTAACTGGTTCCAGCACCTCCCGACGAGCGAGGAGGAGAAGGCCCGCAAGACCCTGTTCCTGCGGTCCGTGCTGCGGACACTCGTGCTCCTTGCGGCGCTCGGGTTCATCGCGTCGCTGTTCGACTCGCGGAACAACGTCTACGTGGGCGTGGCGTTCTACGCGCCCATCTTCCTCGGCATCTATGGGCTCCACTTCGCGCTCCGCCGCGGGCGGGTCTTGCTCGCGGCCTGGTCGGTGTCGGTGTTCTTCTGGGTGATCATCGCGATCGTCACGCTCTTCTTCGGTGGGCTGCAGGGGCAGAACGCGGGGACCTTCGTGGTGTGCACGATGCTCATCGGGAGCGTGGTCGGCGGGCGGGCGGCGATCGGGCTCGCGGCGATCTCCTGCGCCTGGTGCGCGTTCATCGCCATCCTCGAGCGCGAGCATGCGCTTCCGCCGCAGCTCGGACCTTCGTACAGCCCCATCAACGCCTGGTCGGCCCTCACGGTGTCGATCATTCTCACGACGGTGCTCATGCGAAAGGCGCTCGAGTCGCTTCGCGAGATGCACGCGAAGGCCGTCGCGAGCGCGGCCGAGCGCGACGAGGCGCTCCGGCGATCCATCCAGGCGCAGAAGATGGAGCTCGTGGGCAACCTTGCAGGCGGGGTGGCGCACGACTTCAACAACCTGCTTTCGGTCATCTCGAGCGTGTCGGAGGGGCTTCGGTCGGCGCACGACCCCGCTCGTGTCGAAGAAGCGGAGATGCTGGACGAGCTCGACGACGCCACGTCCCGGGCCGTGCTGATCACTCGCCAGCTCCTCTCCTTTGGCCGCTCGCAGCACGACGTCATGGCCGACGTCGATCTCGACGAGCAAGTGCGCGCGATGGCGCCGATGCTCGAGCGCCTGATGGGCCCGAACATCACGGTCGAGGTGCAGAGCGACCCGGCCGCCGTCGTTCGGGCGACGCGCGTCGGTCTCGAGCAGGTGCTCCTCAACCTCGCGGTCAACGCCCGCGAGTCCATGCCGGAAGGCGGGTCGCTGAGGGTCGAGGTGCACGTCGAGCCGGAGACGGTGCGCCTCCTCGTGAAGGACACGGGCATCGGCATGGACGCCGCTACGAAGGAGCGGATCTTTGCGCCCTTCTACACGACGAAGGCCAGCGGCACGGGGCTCGGCCTCGCGACCGTCCGCGAGAAGGTCGAGCAATTCGGCGGAGCGATCACCGTGGATACCGCGCCTGGCCGCGGCAGCACGTTCGAGATCCGACTCACACGCGCCGCGGGAGTCTCGCTTCCCGAGCCGCCACCACCGAGCCCGGTGGTGGTCTCGAGCTCCGCGTCGACGATGGCTCGGCTCCTGGTCGTCGACGACGACGCAACGGTGCGACGCGCCTTTGCGCGACTGCTCGAACAGGCGGGCTTCGAGGTCGTGGCGGTCACGAACGGCGCCGAGGCGATTGCCCTGCTCGAGCGACCCCACGAGTTCGCCTGTGTGATCAGCGATCTCGCCATGCCCGTGCTCGATGGTGCAGGGCTCGCCGCGAGGCTGACCGAGCTCGAACCGACGCTTCCGCTGGTGTTGATGAGCGGCAATCGCGTACCGGAGGAGCACCTGCTCGGCCCTCGTCGTCTCTTTCTCGAGAAGCCCGTGGCGCGCGCGACGCTCCTTCGCGCCATCGAGCAGGTCCGTGGTCCGCAGGCCCCCTGACCACCGATCCTCGCGTCCCCCTTGGCACATGTCGGCACGCCCTCGAATCTCTGGAGATACCTAAAAACAGGCATTTGGTGACGGCACCGTCTCTGCAGAGGCGCTGGCATCATGCCGCGCACAAACCTCGCCTGGCTCGTCACTCTCGCCCTCTCTGCTAGCGCTGCCGCTGCCGTCGGTTGTGGCGCCGGCGCTTCCTCCGACCCCGGTGGCGAGGAGATAGACAACGGCTTCGAGTCCGACGACCCCTCCGGTCGCACCGCCGCCAGCCGCGGCGAAGGCACCGGCGCCGACGCCGGCGCGGCCAGCGCGGCGCCCTCCGCGGGCGCCGACAGCAATGCGAGCGGCGACGCCGCTCGCGCCGTCGAGGAGGCCGACATCATCAAGCAGGAGGGCAACGTCCTCTATGCGCTCTCGCGCTACGGCGGTCTCGCCGTCGTCGACATCACCGACCCCGACCACCTGAAGCTGCTCGGTCGCAAGCGCACCGACGGCATCCCGTTCGAGATGTACGTGCGCAACGGGCGCGCCTACGTGATGCTCAACGAGTTCGGGCACTACGTGAAGTCGAACGGCAGCCCGTACGGCCGCTGGGTCGACTCGAGCGAGATCCTCGCCCTCGACGTTTCGAATCCCGCCGCCATCTCCGAGCTCACGCACTTCGACGTGCCGGGCAGCATCGCCGACTCGCGCATCGTCGGCGATGCGCTCTACCTCGTCACGTACGAGAACGGCTACTGCTGGAACTGCAACACGCTGCCTTCCACCATCGTCACCTCCTTCAACGTCGCGGGCGCCGCGATCGCCAAGGTCGACCAGCTCGCCTACTCCGCGCCCGACAAGAGCTACTCCGGCTGGCAGCGCAGCGTCTCCGCCACGAACGAGCGGCTCTACATCGCCGGCCCGGAGTGGAACTGGGCGCCGGGCACGCAGAACGGGCGCTCCGTCATCCAGGTCGTCGACATCAAGGACCCGACCGGCAAGCTCGTGAAGGGCGCCGACGTCACGATCGCCGGACAGATCAACAGCCGCTGGCAGATGGACGAGTACAACGGCGTGCTCCGCGTCGTCAGCCAGCACGGCAACGGCTGGTGGGGCCCCAACAACTCGATCAATCCCGCGGTCGAGACGTTCACGATCACCAACTCGAGCACGATCACACCGCTCGGCTCGACCGAGCTCGTTCTTCCGAAGCCCGAGTCGCTCCGCAGCGTCCGCTTCGACGGCGTGCGCGGCTACGCCATCACGGCCGAGCGCACCGACCCCCTCTTCACGATCGACCTCGCGAACCCCGCGCTGCCGAAGCAGGCCGGTCAGCTCACGATGCCCGGCTGGGTCTTCTACATGGAGCCCAAGGGCGACCGGCTCGTCGGCTTCGGCTACGCCGGCGCCAACGCCTCCGCGGGCCTCGCCGTCTCGCTCTTCAACGTCGCCGATCTCGCCAACCCCACGATGATCAAGCGCGTCGAGTTCGGCACCGGCTGGGGAAGCTTCGCCGAGGACCAGGACCGCATCCACAAGTCGGTCCGCGTGCTCGACGACCAGGGCCTCGTGCTCGTCCCCTTCGCCAGCTACGGCACCTGGAACAACGGCAACTGCACGAAGGCCCAGAGCGGCATCCAGCTCATCGACTACTCCCACGACGACCTCACGCTGCGTGGAATCGCCCCGCAGTACGGGATGCCGCGCCGCGCGCTCATCGCCAACAACCGGCTTCTCGCCGTCTCGGACCGCAACGTCACGAGCTTCGACATCGCCTCGCACGATGCGCCGCTGAAGAAGGGCGAGCTCGACCTCTCCAACCCCGCCTATCGGCTCACCGACACCGGCACGCACATCGCGAGCATCACCAGCGACTGGTGGTCGGGTGAGGCGCTCCTCTCGCTCACGCCGAAGGCGAACGCCGACGACGCGGCCGTCACCGGAAAGATCTCGCTCGCGTCGCTGGCCGACACCACGCAGTCGGCCTACTGCACGAGCGGCGCCAGCGCCTGGGCCTCCTGGTACGAGGCGCGCATCTTCGCCAACGGGAGCACCGTCTACGTCACCGTCCCCGTCTACTCGTACGACTCGAACAAGCGCAGCGGTAAGGTCATCGTCGCCGCCGTCGACATCTCGAACCCCGCGGCGCCGACCCTCGCCGGCAAGACCGAGATTGCGCTCACCGAGCACGACAACAGCAGCTACTACGGCGGCTGGTACGGCCGCGGTTTCTACGACGGCTACGCGTACTACTCGTACTGGGGCGGCTTCGGCGGCTCGCTCGTCGGCTCCGGCGAAGGCCTCGTGCAGCTCGGCTCGAAGCTCGCGTACCTCGAGGTCGACCAGACCGGGTTCGAGGTCGACGTCGGCGACGGCACGAAGCGCTGGGACTCGAAGACCACGCGCAAGCTCCACGTCGTCGACCTCGCGACGCCCGCGGCTCCCGTCGTCCACCCCGGCATCGACCTCGGCCCGAGCTACGGCGCGGCGCCCCTCCACCTCCAGAACGGCGTCGTCATGACCTCGCGCTGGATTCGCTCCTCGACCAACGCGAATCGAGTCCGCTTCTTCGCCGACCGCGTCGACATCAACGGCGCCGTTCCCGTCAGGCTCGCGTCCGTCAACACGCCGGGCTCGCTGATCCTCGCCGACGCGGTCTCGAACCGCCTCGTCACCACGGACTACTCCGCGAAGCGGACTCCCGGCACCGATTGGAGCAGCTGCACCAACATCGCGAATGCGACGAGCTGGTTCGACTACGAATCGAAGGAGTGCATCTCGATCACGCGCTCGTTCAAGCTCGCGGATGTCTCCGGTACGAAGATCACGCTCCGTCAGACGTTCACGCCGCCGTCGCAGAACATCGGCGGCGTGCAGGTGGCCGACGACCGCGTCTACGTCACGCGCTACAAGCGCTACGACTACTCGAGCTACCAGTCCGTCGGCCCCGACGGTCAGTACCAGGAGCCGAAGGTCCTCGAGGACGGCGGGCTCTGGGCCATCGGCGGCATCCGCAGCGGCGAGCTCTCGATCGTCAGCCAGTTCGCGGGCGACGCGCAGTGGCCGCTCGCGGCGCGCGGCAACAAGGTCGCCCTCTACACCGAAGGCGGCATGGCCATCTACGACACGAGCACGCCCGTGCCGACCCTCACCTCCGAGGCGAACCTGCGCGGCTGGGGATACAGCTCGCACGTGCTCCTCGGCGAGGACCGCGCGATCTGCTCGCTCGGCGAGTGGGGACTCCAGACCATCAAGTACTGAGGCGCAGGTTCTTCGCGGTCGATGAGAGGAGACCGACGAGCCGACTCACGGTAGCTTCCTCACGATGCGGTGGGGGGCATTCGTGGTCGGCGGTGCGGTGGTGGCGGCCACGGTGGGGGCATGTTCTTCGGAGCAGCCCCCTCCGCAGGGCGAGATCATCATCGCCATCCAGAGCGACGTCGCGATCACGGACTCGGTCGATCGCATTCGCCTCGAGATTGGCGCCTTCGGAACGCTGAGCTTCGGTAGCGACTACCCGATCGGCAGGGATGACCTCCGCATCCCGGCGACCCTCGGAGCGCTCCAGCGGGAGTCCGATCCCTCTGCGCCGATCCAGTTCCGCCTCATCGCGCGGAAGGACGGCGTGGTAAAGATGCTCCGCGACGTGACCACGTCGATCCCGAGCTCGCGCGTCGTGACGCTCCGGATGCCGATCCGCTGGCTCTGCGACGACACCGCGAAGGAGGAGAAGCCGCAGGTCGTGTCGGCGAAGCGTTGCGCCGAGGGACAGACCTGCATCGGCGGGGACTGCTACGCACGCGAGATCGATTCGAAGGACCTGCCCGACTTCGTCGAGGGCGACGTCTTCGGCGGAGGAAACGGGAGCGGCAACGGCAAGTGCTTCGACGTCGTCTCCTGCATGAGCGGCGGCACGCCTGTCCAGGTCGACCTCGCGACGTGCACGTTCCCGAAGCCGGCGAATCTCACCGACCTCAATGTCGCGCTGAAGGTCACGAACGACGGCGTGTGCGACCCCACGAAGACCGACTGCTTCGTCGTCCTCGACCGTATGACCGCGCCCGGTCCGCTCGACGGTTGGCGCGAGGTCGGCGGGTCCATCGAGATGCCGAAGGAGGTCTGTCGCCGGATCGAGTCGAAGCGCGTGAGCTCGGTCGTGGTGTCGAACGGTTGCCCGTCGAAGGCCCCGACCGTGCCCATCTGCGGGAGCTGGTCGAGCGCCGGCGGCGACGGCGCGATCGTCAAGGGCGGGCTCGACGGTGGTGTCGACGGTGGTCAGGGCCCGGTCACCGGCCAGGTCGTCAGCGTTCCCGGGGAGAGCTCGACGACCGTCGGCACCGGGTGTCCGATGCACGCCGTCGGAGGGGCCCTCTTCTTCTGTACGATCGAGATCGACTCGGGCGGGTCCGCGAAGCCGCCGAACCTGAAGGCGATCCAGCTTCCGCCGACGCCGCCCGTGAACGTCGTCTCCGTGGCCACGTTCAGCGGCGAGTACACGGGGCCGTTCTTCCTCGCGGATCGAGTCTTCTGGCTCGACGGCAGTGCCGGCACGCCGCGTCAGCTCCGGGTGGCCACGCCGGCGCAGCTCTCCGGGGTCCCCGTTGGGCTCCCTCAGCTGAACGACCTCTACCGGATCAACGTTTCGGGAGCCATCGACACCGCATCGCTCTTCGGCGTGACCATCTCGAACCCCGTTCGGGTCGCGCGCTACGCGCTCGACGGCTCGCTCGTCGGCATCCTCAACAACGGAACGCAGGCGGGCGCGGGGGTGATCATGGTGGTGGCCGACAGCGACCCGGTGAACGGCTTCGTCTACTTCGCGGCGCGCACGTTCGACATGGTCACCGGCTTCCCGAACACGACCATCGAGCGCGTCGCGAAGTCGAGCATGAACGTCCCGGTCTCCACGCTCGTCGGCACGGTCCCCACGTTCGTCCAGAGCATCATCATCGACGGTGCCGATCTTCTCGTGCTCGCACGCGATTCCAGCAACATGGTCTACACGAGCGCCATCTACCGCATGCCAGCGAGCGGCGGCGCCGCAACGCCGGTCTATCAAGGCCTTGAGGCCGCCGAGTCGCTCATTCTCTCCGGCAGCGAGCTCTTCTGGCTCGAAGGTACGTTCGACAAGCTCGGCAAGGTCATGCGCGGGCCGAAGGCCGGCGGCGCGGCGGTGGCGATCGCGAACGAGCCCCTCGAGCGCATCACCACCCTCGCGGTCACCGACACCACCGTGTTCTACGGTTCGAGCCCTCTGAACCCGATGACGAAGCAGGCCAACGTCAAGTCCGTGGCGCGGTGACCACGGCGCCGGTACAGATCGGCGAGACGCTCGCGGGCAAGTACCGCATCGAGCGCGTCATCGGCGCGGGAGGGATGGGCGTCGTCGTCGCCGCCACGCACCTCGGGCTCGGTCAGCGCGTCGCCATCAAGTTCCTGCTGCCGTCCGCAGGGGCGGATCACGACACGCTCGCGCGGTTCGATCGCGAGGCGCGCGCGCTCGCGAAGCTCGAGAGCGAGCATGTCGCCCGCGTGATGGACGTCGGCTCGCTGGGCGACGGCATGCCCTACATGGTGATGGAGTATCTCGACGGTCAGGACCTCGCCGCCGTGATTCGTGCACGCGGGCCGATCGATGTGACCGAGGCGGTCGGCTGGGTGCTCGAGGCCTGCGATGCCGTGACCGACGCCCATGCCGCCGGGATCATTCATCGCGATCTCAAGCCGGCGAACATCTTCCTCGCGAGCCGGAAGAGCGGGCGAAGCGTCGTCAAGGTCCTCGACTTCGGCATCTCGAAGTCGCGCGGCGCGGAGACCGGCGAGCTGGCGCTCACGCGGACCGCGACGGTCCTCGGCTCTCCGCTCTACATGTCTCCGGAACAGATCCACGAGTCGCGCGACGTCGACCCGCGGTCGGACGTCTGGGCGCTCGGCGTGATCCTCTACGAGCTGACGACGGGGACGCCCCCGTTCAACGCCGAGAGTCTCCCTTCGCTGATCGCGAAGATCCTGTCGGAGACGCCCGTTTCTCCGCATGCTCGACGAGCGGAGGTGCCCGAG
>Ga0335397_10001126_pt1 | contig 36160 bp, 35 predicted proteins | sample MAT04_FD_205740 | JGI IMG/M metagenome (GOLD analysis project Ga0335397, IMG submission 205740) | Freshwater microbial communities from Lake Fryxell liftoff mats and glacier meltwater in Antarctica - MAT-04 (spades assembly) (version 2) ... | reverse complement strand
TAGAGAATCCTCCGGAACGGACGGTAATCGAGCCGTCCTGAAACTTGAGAAAATCTAGCTCAAACAAAAGTGTTACCCATGTCCCCGAACGAGTGTTACCTATGTCCCCGGTCTAAATACCCTCCCCCCAAGGGGGAGGGAGCAGGAAAAGGCAGTTCGTTAAATTCGTCGGCGACAGCTTGGATGGATGGGCCGTTGTCTGCATCACGCGATCGGCTACGGCTTCATATCAAAATTCAGCGGCGCTCCGCCTGACTTCACATCAGCCGTCAGCCCGCTCGTGTTCACATCCCGGTAACGATCCGGAATGTTCGGAAAGATTCGCGGCTTGGGAGGCTCGTTGATCGGGCCCAGCGGATGCTCAATCCGGGGCGGCTGGATCGCTACCTTGTAGTTTCCTACCGGAAGGCCCACCCCATCGGCCGACTGAATCGTATAGCTGCCATCGGGTCCCAACGGCGCCATGCGGGCGATGCCTTGCCCATTGTCGAACAAGACTTCGCCGGCGGTCACCGGTTTATCTTGAAAGGTCACGATCCCGCCAGCCGGTCCCAGCACATCGCGGCGCTCGGCGTCGGCGCAGCCCACCAGGAAACCGAGGCACAGCAGCAGACTTGCGCGGCGGATCATTGTTTAGAACTCACCTGAAATGACGTTGCGATCGTCGCGGTTCGACAGATTGTAAAGCGTCTGGATGGCGATCCCTTCGGCCACGAACCGGACCGAGCCGTCGGCCAATAGCATGTTGGCCCCACCGGTATGAGTCGATTGGATGGGGCTGTTGGTGCCGCAGTTCCCCGCCACGCCGGGCGAAGTCGACGACTTTTCGTTGACCCGATAGATGACGGTTGTCGTATTGAAGGCCCGATCCCAGCCATCGTTGCCTGGTCCCATGGAGAATCCATGGCCGCAATCACTGCGGCAATCGACCTTGGCCCCATTGGCATCACGGCACCAGTCGGATTGTTCGGCCACCATGATCGTGTTGGTCGTGCCATCTACGATCTCGGCGATCTTGATGCCTCGCTGCAGAATCAGAACTCCCCCTTCTGAGATCCGCCCCTTCGAGCCCGAACGGGCCGTGCGGTGATCCGTGGCGCCGGCGACGCCCGTGTAAGTCGTACTGGCGATGCCCGGCGGTCCGGCGTGGGCCGGATCGAGCAACACCATGCGGGGCAGGGGACTAGCAGGACAGTGCATGAAGGGGAACGTGACTCCTTTGAGCAACGTCTGATGCTGTTGGTTCCCGGCCCAGGCCGAACCGCCCACCCAGCCAGAGTTGCTGGCCTTTTGGTTGAAGCGATCGTAGACCGCGTTCTGCTCCACGACCGGCAAAATGCGCACCCACCACGAGTGCCCATAGCTGCTGCCGCTGCCGTTCAGTCCGCCCGGCGGGAACCGCTTGTTGCTGCTCTCGTAGTTGTGCAGCGCCAGGCCGATCTGCTTCATGTTGTTCAGGCACTGCGCCCGGTGAGCCGCCGCTCGAGCCGACTGCACGGCCGGCAACAAGAGCGAGACCAGGATTCCTATGATCGAGATCACCACCAGCAGCTCGATCAGGGTGAAGCCGGTAGCGTATGAATTTCGCTTCATGGGCGTAAGTGGCTTTTGTGTAAGGATTTGAAGGTTGTCGGAAGTGGCTGCCAAGTTGACGGACCACGCGCTGGAACGTATTCTCCAGTCAGCATTTCCTGCGTCAGAAAGCCGCGGCTCAATCCCTTAGTTGCCATTTGCTTCCAGATGGGACGCGCAATCCGCTCGTTCTTTCAATTTTTTCGGACCAAGCATCGAACCCCCTTCCCCCGCGTGAGACCATGCACGCACCTCCTGCCGGCGCCAGCGGTTTGATCCACGCCTCGCGGGCAGGCGATCGCGAAGCCTTGGGCAAGCTGTTGGATCTGTATGCCGCCTGTCTGCGGGTCGCCGCCCGGCAGCAGCTCAGCAACAAGCTGGCCACGCGCGTGGGCGCTTCGGATCTGGTGCAAGAGACCTGCCTCGAAGCCTGCCGGCATATCGACTCGTTCGCCGGCACGACGCGTCGCGAGTTCAGCGGCTGGCTCGAGGCGATCCTGCGGACCCGCGTGCAGCTGGCCGTCCGCGATAATTTGGGCCGTCAGAAACGGGATCTGCGGCGCGAGCAGGCAGTGGCCGGACTATCGGGCGTCCTTTCGGCCGACGACCCCAGCGCCAGCACGCTGGCCATGCGAGGGGAAGAGATCCTGGTTCTGGCCGAAGCGCTGGAAGGCCTCTCGGAAGACCACCGTTTCGTGATTCGCATGCGGTATCTCGATGGGGTTCCCTTGCCGGAGATGGCCAAGCGGCTCGGGCGTTCTCCGGTGGCTGTAATTGGATTGCTGAAGCGTGCCGTGCGCGCTCTGCGGGAGCGACTGCATGTCGAGCGCAGCCAAGCCGCCGAGTGACCCCCTGGCGGAAGCCAGCGCGGACTCGCCGATCGACCAGGCGCTGTTGGCGTTCTTGAGCGATCCCACACCCGCTCGGCAAGCGGCCTTGTTTGCCGCGGCGCAGGACTCGCCCGACGTGCTGGCCGAGATCCAGGAGTTTCTGGCCGGCGATGCCGAACTGCAGCAGATGATGCAGGCCCTGGGACCGCTGGCGGCCAACATGCTGGCCAGCGAAGCGACCGCGCCCGGCGGCCGCGACGATACGTTGAATCGTCTGGACGACGTGCCCATCGGCCCGGTGGCGCTGGCCTCGGACTCATCGGATCTGGGCGAGATCAACGACCTGGCGGACGAACTCCGCGCGCCTCAAGATCCGCCGACGCATCCTCCGGTAAGCGCTGCCCTGGTCGAACCAACGCGCAGTATGGTCTGGCCCATCGTCGCCGGCGCGGTGGCCGTGGCTTCGATGGCGGCGCTGGCCTTTTGGCTCTTTGCCCCGCGCGAGGAATCGATGGCCCACGCCATGCGACGCCTGGGGCACGAAGTCGGCAAACCGGGCGACCCGGCTCGTCCCCGGCGTTCGTTCGTGCCTTCATCGGATCTGTGGACTCCTCCCGTGGTCACGCCCGGCATTTGGCACTACGCGATGGGAGAGCAAGACTTGACGGCCCGCGAGGGAGGCCTGGCCGCCGATCCGCTGCTCCTGCGCAAGGGCAAAGACTCCCTGGCCCGACAGGGAAAGCCCACATATGCCCCCGGGCTGGTGAAGGGGAGCCTGTGGTCGGTCGCCTTCGTCGGAGGAGAGGGCTACACCGGTCCGGTCCTGACCACAGCCACCGACAACTTCTGTCTCGAGGCCTGGTTTAAAGTCGACACGGCCGGCAACACCATGGTGGTCAACAACGGGAACGGGGGTTTCAACGGTTTCGGCCTGATCCTGCACGACAACGGACATGCTGGCCGGGTGACCTACATGGGGCTCTTTGGCGGCAATCGCTTTCTCGATACCAACGTCAACGTGACCCCCGGCGTGGCCACCCATCTGGCGGTCGCCCGCGTCGCGGGGCAGACGACCGTCTATCTGAATGGGCGAGCGTTTCCGCACGCGGGCGCCTTCCCCAATCCAGCAGACGGGGCTTTTCACATCGGACTTTCCCCGCAGTTCAAAGGGCAGGTCGACGAAGTCCGCCTGTGGGTCTTCGCCCCTGGAGCGTTCAAGCCGAGCGATCTGCTCTACCCGGCACTGCCAGCGCCGTGAGCCTTCCCCGCACGGTCCTTGTCGATCGCTCCCGGCGTTCGTACAACCTCGTACAGTAGCAGGCACACTCCGTGTCCCGTCCGCGCATCGTGGTGCGGGGGATAACTACACTAGCTAGCCGTATTCCGTGCTCATTCTGGCCCAATTCCTGTTCCGTCTCTCCTTCGGTCTGGCCGGCTCGATGGCGGCCATCGCCCACGAGAAGGTGACCTTCGGATTCTTCCAGAAGCACCTGTGGGTGATCATGGGCATGCACACGCTGCTGGCCGTGGCGCTGTTCGGATCGCCGACCATCAGTGTCAGCCCCTGGCTGGCGGTGGCCTCTGCGGGCCTGGCCTACGTCGGCTCGGTGATCTGGCTCTACGATGCCCGTCGTCTGGGAACGCTGCTATTGCTGGCCGTGGTCGGCGTGACGTGCCTGGGGGCGATTCTTACCGCGCAAGTAGCGCCAAGCTCCCCCAACCCTGCGATCGCCAACGCGGCCGAAGGACACCCCCTGGCCAGTGCCCTGCGCGGCGCCGATCCGATCACCGGCGGCCTGCTGTTGGGGACGACCATCGCCGCCATGTTCCTGGGACATTGGTATCTCAACACCCCGACCATGGCCATCGCCCCGCTGGAGCGACTGGTCATCCTGATGGGAGTGAGCGTGGGCCTGCGGGCGGTGAATGCTGCCGGCGGCCTGGCATGCTATTGGATGTGGATCGGCCCCCCATCGACCACGACGCTGTGTTTTGTCGCGCTCCGTTGGCTGGCCGGCTTGGTCGGCGCGGGCGTCGTAGTGGTGATGACCTGGCACACGCTCAAGATCCCCAACACGCAAAGCGCCACCGGCATTCTGTACGTTGGCGTGATCGTGACCTTCTTGGGTGAATTGACGGCCCAACTGTTGCGGTCGGAATCGCCCTTTCCGCTGTAGGGAACTCGCTACTTCGGAAGATCCTTCAGCCACCGCGCCAGCGTCTCGTCATACTCGGCCGAATCGCGGGCGTTGTGCGAAGCGCCCGGAATCGAAAAGAAGGTCTTCGGTTCGTTGGCCGCCGCGAACAGCTGCTCGCCGAGCGAATATGGAATCACTTCGTCCTTGTCCCCATGGCTCTGCAACAGCGGCCCGTGATACTTGCCTATCTTCGCTTTCGAATCGAGCCGGTTCCGCATCAGCAAGCGGACCGGAATCCAAGGCATGCTCCGCGCTGCCACATCCGGGAGCGACGTGAACGTGCTCTCCAGAATCAGCCCGCGTGCTCCCTCCGCGGCCGCCAGATCCACCGCGACTCCTCCCCCCAGCGATTCGCCCAGCAGCACGATCTCGGACTCGCTCACCTGCGCTCGAGCGGCCAACCACGCCCGCGCTGCCCGGGCATCCTTCAGCACCCCCTCTTCGTTCGGCGAGCCTTCACTCTTCCCGTAACCGCGGTAATCGAAGATGAAGACGCTCGCCCCTGCCGCGTGCAGTTTCCGCAGGGCATGCGTCCGATGCGTGATGTTGCCGCTATTGCCGTGGGCAAAAAGAATCACGGCGACGGGTGTCGCATGAGGCACGTACCAACCATGCAGCGCGACGCCATCGAGCGACTTGAAAGAGACCTCCTCGATCGGCAAGCCCTGGGGCTGCCAGTTGTCATGCGGACTTTGCAACGCCGGAAAGATGATCCGCTCTTCAAATCCCATAAGCAGCAGCACCACCACGATGTAGGGAATGACGACAATCCGCGCCAGGCGAAACGGCCACCGTTGCCAGATAGAAACGGACGACGCGGGAGCCGCGGGTGTCGGAGAGTCGGACATGCGTGGGCCCGAGAGTCGGAATCGGCGGAAGGGAATCGCCATGTCCCCCTACGTTAGCAGACGGCGCAGTTCGCGTCGTTACTTGTGTCCCGTCCCGCAAGGTACCGTCACTACGGCTGAAAGGGCCGACCAGCCGGCGGCGGGGGGAGATCGTCTAACCGAGGAGCGGGCAGATTTTCGGCAGCGGGAGCCCCCGGATTGCCGCGACGCAGCTCTTCGGCCCGATTCAGCAGTTGATCGTTCGAGGTGACCAGTTGCGGTTCGAGTTGATACGTCAGGTGGCGATGGTCGTCGATCTCCACCGGGATCAGGTTCTCGACGACAAAATCAATCGGCACGTACTGGTACCAGGGGGCTTTGATGCGGACCTGATCCTTCAGCGTCTCGTAGCCATCTTTCACCAGCCGGATCTGCCGCGCACCGTAATAGGTAAAGTCGACCGAGACCGGCGTGGTGCCGATTTCGTTATTGTCGACGTAAACCAGCGCGCCGGGCGGATTGCTGCGAACGGTCAGCCGCCGATGGACGCAGCCGGAAAAGAGCAACGAGAATGCCAACAACAACACCCAGCAACGCCGGCCACTGGGCCGTTTGACGGGATACCGCGCGGGTTGCTGCGTCGGATGGCAAGCCATGCGTCGAATGACTCGAGTCGTAAAGGCGGAACCGCCCGGGATCGAATACGAGAGATGTGGGCGGGGAGTCTATCGCAAGGCGAACGACGAGGCCAGAGAGAAACTTCGCACGAATGCGGCCCGCGACAGCATCGCTGGCAGGCAGTTTGGCAACTACGGTTCGTGCGCCCCTTGAGAAATGACAGCAGGCAGCATACAAAATCGTTGTCGCTCGCGCGTCCACGCGTGAGGGATCCTGTGTGATAGGGCCCTGTGAACCAGGTCAGGTCCTAACGGAAGCAGCCTTAAGCGGCAAGCTCTAGGTACGCAGGGTCTCTCACCCGTGGACGACAGATCGGGCCTTTGCCCTCCTGCTGCCGTCAATCCTTCTTCTAACCCCTCGTTGGAACTGGCATGGCGGTCGACATTTCAAGATCGAAGCCGGGGGATGGCTATGTCGTAGTGGCTCGCCGCTACCGCCCCCAGGCCTTTGAAGACGTCGTCGGCCAGGAGCAGGTCGTTCGGGCTCTCTCGAACGCCATCCGCACGAATCGCGTCGCCCACGCCTATCTCTTCACGGGCGCTCGCGGGGTCGGCAAGACCAGCACCGCCCGCATTCTGGCGAAGTGCCTGAATTGCGAGAAGGGAACGTCGATCACCCCCTGCAACGAGTGCGACGCCTGCCAGGCAATCAGCACGGGTGCGGATGTAGACGTGATTGAGATAGACGGCGCCAGTAACCGCGGCATCGAAGACATCCGCGAACTGCGTCAGAACGCCGGCGTGCGTCCCAGCCGTTCGCGCTACAAGATCTATATCATCGACGAAGTCCACATGCTCACGAAAGAGGCCTTCAACGCCCTGTTGAAGACCCTCGAAGAGCCTCCCGAGCATGTGAAGTTCATCTTCTGCACGACCGAAGCCGAGAAGATCCCGATCACGATCTTGTCGCGCTGCCAGCGTTTCGATTTCACCAGCATCCGGACCGAATCGATCGGCACACGGCTGGAACAGATCGTGGCGGCTGAAGGCTCCGAGATCGACGCGGACGCCGTGACGGCCCTGGCCCGTCGCGCGGCCGGTTCGATGCGCGACAGCCAGTCGCTGCTCGATCAGCTCCTCTCGTTCGGCGGCAAACGAATTACGGCCGCCGATGTCCACTCGATGCTCGGCACCGCCAGCGACGAGCGCGTCGGCCGGCTGGTCGCCGCCATTACGGAGCGTCGCCCCGCTGCGGTCCTCTCCGAGTTGGACGGCGCCATCGGCGAAGGAGTCGATGTCGGCCAGTTGCTCGATCAGATCCTGGGCTACTTCCGCGACATGATGGTCCTGGCTGCCGGCGGCAGCACCAGCCAGTTGCTCTTCAGTTCTCCTCCGGAGATGGAGCGTCTGGCCGGAACCGGTAGGGCGATGGGGTTGGAGACCATCCTGGCCGCCATGCAGATTCTGGCCGAAACCAAGTCGCGGCTTCGCTACAGCACGCAGGGACGCATCCTGGCGGAACTGGCCCTGGTCCGCGCCTGTCAACTCGAGGATCTCGACGAGCTGCCCAAGCTGATCGGCCAACTTCGCGGCGGTGCCGGGCCCATCGGACCTGCACCGGCGAGCAATGCCGTAACCAGCAGTCCCCCGCGGGTGGCTCCTCCGACCTCCAGCGCGCCGGCCTCTAGCGCACCCCCCGTGAAGCCGACTCCCAGCGAGGCCCCTGCCACACCCCCGTCAACGTTAAAAAAAAACGTTGAAGCCCCCGACTTAGCCCCTCGGCCGGCACCAGCCTCGTCGGCTGACCCGAACGACCTGCTGCAGGAGGCGGCCAACGGTGATTCGCGTGAGGAAACCCCTGTCGCGCGAGAGACGCGGGCGCTCACGGCCGAGTCAGCCCCCCAACTGTGGAGGCAAGTGCTTGCGAGTTTAGGGGATATGGTGGCCGAGCACGCTCGCGACTACGCCCGTATCGCAATTTCTGCGCCAAACCGTCTGGTCGTTAGCTTCCGCGCGCACTATACTTTCCAACGTGCGCACTGCGAACGGCGTGCCGCAGAGTTTGAGCGAGTGCTTGCGGAACTGACCGGGCAAAGCGTCCAAGTGCAGTTTGATCTGCTGGACGAAGAACCCGGTTCGGCCCCTCAAGCCCCGCCCTCCCGACCCGTTTCGGCCCCCCAGGCGGCCGCGCCGAATCCTCGACGCGGGGCCGAATTGGCCGAACATCCGCTGGTAAAGCGGGCGGGGGAGCTCTTCGGGGCACGTCTGGTCCGGCACGAAGAGCCGGGCTCGAACTGAGCGGATCTCGCTCGGCCTTTCGCAAATCGCATGCGGACTTGATTCGCGCCGTATGATGATGCGGCGAACAAGTGTCCCTTACCGATCTGGCGACAAGGATTCGGCATGTTGAAGGAACTCGGCAGTCTGATGGGTCTTCTGGGTCGCGCAGGCGAAATCCAGGAAAAGATGAAGACCATGGCCGACGAACTCCGTCAGAAGCGGGCCGATGGAACCGCCGGCGGTGGCATGGTCACGGTCGAGATCAACGGCGCCATGGAACTGCTTAGTACCAAGATCGACCCCAGCCTGATGGCCGGCGGCGATCGCGAGCTGATTGAAGATTTGGTCACGGCGGCCGTGAATCAGGCGATTGGCAAAGCGCGGATGATGCACGCCGAAGCCATGCAGTCTCTGACCGGCGGTTTGCCCGGTCTCGACGGTCTGTTAGGTGGTGCGCCGATGGCGCCCCCCAAGCGTTAGCAGGAGGGCGCCTGCCTGCGGCCGATAGATCCTCTGTCGCCTGTCAGAGCTTGGCAACCCAAGAGGGAAGGAACCACGTGGCTCGTTTCAGCGAATCAGTAAGTCGGCTCATCGACGAGTTCGCCAAGCTCCCCGGCGTCGGCAAGAAGTCGGCGGAGCGGCTGACCTACCATATTCTGCGTGTCAACAAGGCTGAGGCCCTGGGGCTGGCCGAAGCGATCCGCGATGTCCGAGAAAACGTGCATTACTGCCGAACTTGTTATAATCTGGCGGAAGGCGAGCAGTGCGAGTTGTGCGGCGACGCGCGGCGCGATGCCTCGCTGGTTTGCGTGGTCGAACAGCCCCGTGACGTGATTGCCCTGGAGCAACCGGGCACCTTTCGCGGGCTATATCATGTCTTGCTGGGGCGGATCGCCCCCTTGGAAGGTGTCGGCCCGGACCGGCTGACCATCGACGCCCTGGTATCGCGCGTCAAAGCGGCCCAGGTCAAAGAGGTCATCATGGCCACGAACCCGACGGTCGAGGGGGACGGCACGGCCCTGTACATCTCGAACTTGCTGGCGGGAACCCCCGTGAAGATCACCCGTCTGGCCCGGGGCATCACCACGGGCAGTGTGCTTGAATTTGCGAATAAAGAGATTTTGGCCGACGCGCTCGCCGGGCGTCAGCCGTTTTGAGGGATGGAGGAAGCATCTGAGATCTCAAATCACAAATTTGAAATCTCAAATCCTTCTCGTGTAAGTGTGAACGAGGACCTGAGGGTCACGGACGTGAGAGCACCCGCCCCGAAGAACTGAGCGGGCAGGGATAAAATTCCTTCGCATTGCGAAGGAAGAAGCGCACAATACAGAGACAGCAACTACTTTGAGCGGTTAGACAGCCATGCGACTCTCATTCGGCCAAGAACTGCGGATGAGCCAGAAGCAAATTCTGGCCCCGCGTATGATCCAGTCGATGGAGATTCTGCAGTTGCCGATCATGGCACTGCAAGAACGCATCGAACAAGAGATCCAGGAGAATCCCTGTCTCGACCTGGTCGAACAGGAGCCTGATCTTCCCGACGATGGCGCTCCCATCGACGTCGAGAATCCCAACGCCAAAACCGCTGAAGAGCGGGAGATGGTGGTCGACGAGAAGCACGGCGAAGAAGACTTCGACCGCCTGCTGCAGATGAGCGAGGAGTGGCCCGATCACTTCGAGCAAGGCTCGCGCCCTTCGGCCGCCCGCATGGAGGAAGACGCTGAGCGCAAGCACGACGCCATGGCCAACATGGTGGCCCGGCCCGAATCGCTGCACGACCACCTGCGCGATCAGTTGACATGGTTCGGACTGGAGCCCGACATGCGGGCCATGTGCGAGCGCGTGATCTACAACCTGGACTCCAACGGCTACCTGCAAGGGAACCTGGCCGATCTGCTGCCGCCTGATGCCCCGCCTGAGGAACTGACCTTGGCCCAGCAGGCGCTGGCCATGGTGCAGAAGCTCGAGCCGCGTGGCGTCGGTGCCCGCGACCTGCGCGAGTGCCTGTTGCTGCAACTGAAGCCGGGCATGCCCTACTTCGAGGAACTGCAGACGCTGATCTCCAGCCATCTCGAAGACCTGCGCGATAACCGTTTGCCTGCGATCCAGCGCAAGACCGGCTACTCGGTCGAGACGATTCAGGAGACCCTGGACGAACTGCGCCGCTTGAAGCCCAAACCCGGGGCCGAGTTCAACGACCAGCACATCCCCAACGTCACGCCCGACGTCTTCGTCGAGCCCGACGAACATGGCAAGTATAAGGTCCGGCTGGAAGATCAGCAGACGCCCAACCTGTACATCAGCCCGTACTATCGGCAGTTGCTGACGTCGAGCGACACCTCGCCTGAGACCCGCGAGTACATCAAGCGGAAGATCAACTCGGCGCAGTGGCTGATCGAGTCCATCGAACAACGCCGGAACACGCTGACCCGCGTGGCCCAGGCGATTGTCGACTACCAGACGCAGTTCCTGGACAAGGGGCCCGAGTTCATCGAGCCCTTAAAGATGCAGCAGATCGCCGACAAGGTTGGGGTCCATGTGACCACGGTCAGTCGTGCGGTCGACGACAAATGGATCCAGACGCCGCGCGGCATGTTCCCGCTGAAGCGTTTCTTTGGCGGCGGCACGGTTTCGGCCGACGGCGAAGAAGTCGCCTGGGATGCCGTCCGTTTGAAGCTGCAGGAAATCGTCGATCACGAGAGCAAGCAGCACCCGCTCTCGGACGACGAGTTGGTGCAGGAACTGGCCAAGCACGGGCTGACGGTCGCTCGTCGCACGGTCACCAAGTACCGCAAGGCGATGAACATTCCCAGCTCGCGGCAGCGTCGCGACTGGTCGCTGGGCAATGGAGCTGCTGCCGCCAAGGGGCCATCCTCGAATGGTGCGCCCTCCAATGGCGCGCCTCACTCGCCGGAGCCCTCATCGAACGGGGCGCCCCACGCCGAAGAGCCGGACGAAGACGCCGAGCCGGAGTAAATCCGCTCAGTAGTTCTTTTGTGGAGCAGGCGGGACGCCTGCCAACCCGATCCGCTCAGTAGTCGCTGAACGGATTGCCGTTGATGTCCGCGATCGGGATATTCTCGAGCGGCGTGAGCAGCCGGCGCATCACGATGGGGTCGATGCTGCCCGGCAAGAACGAGACGTGGGCGTCCATGAAGAGGGTGTTGACTCCCCCCTCGTGAAAGCTGAACGGTTCATCGTTCGGCCCGCAGTTGGGAACCGTCCAGGCACAACTCGGCGGACCGCCAGGCTGGGCCGACGTATTGTTCAGGATCCGCACCCGATCGCCGAACCTGGCCCCCGGCGGGCCCGACACGGTGATCGCGCTGGCCGGTTCGGCCCACCGCCAGGGATTGCGGACGGCACTCCCGGCAGGGAGCAGATCGTTGCCAACCGGATCGTCGAACTTGGCCATATGGTACTGCTCGCCCCGCCCGCCGGCCTCCATCATCACGATCGTGTTGCTGGTTCCATCGCGGTAGCTGGCTGAAGTGGTGCCGGCAACCTTAAGCGCGCCGTGTGTGGCATTGGGCAGCGTCGCGTTGCGGACGGGCGAGCCGGCGGTCCCGGCCGAGTCGATATCAACCACCGCAATCGGGGCATAATCGGTGTAGCCATAACGCAGCGCGTCCTGCCCGGTGGGCTTTCGCAGCGGATTCGAGGGGCAGAGGAAAATCGGGATCACGTTTCGTGACGCCAGCGGATTGCCCGAAGCATTGGCGCTGTCGTTATACGGATAGCGCAGGTCCATCTGGTCATAGACGGGGCCGGCGTCGAGAAATGGAAGCAGGTGCGTGAACGTGGAATGCGTCTCGAATTCGTCGTTTCCGTCGGCATCGATTCCCAATCCGCTGGTCGGATAGCGGAGCGAGCGTGTGAAGTGAAGTTCGAGCGCCACTCCCAACTGGTGCATGTTGTTGATGCAGCGCGTTCGCTGGCCAGCTTGCCGGGCGTTCTGTACCGCGGGCAGCAGCAGACTGATCAAAATACTGATGATGCTGATGACCACCAGCAGTTCGATGAGCGTGAAGGCTCCATGGACCGAGCGGCGCGTGTTCAAGTTGCGATGCGTCACGAGTGTGTTCCTCCCCTGCGAACGACTACGGAGTCTTCCCGGCTATCGCCACGCGTGACGATTCCAGCTCGCCCCATTGGCAACTGTACAACTGCACGTGCGACTTGAAGCTGGTCCGCAGTTCGACCGTGCCGGTCAGCGTAACGTCTTGCCCTGGTGTTACCTGCCCCATGGCGTCGCGCTGGGCGAAGCTGCATTCCACCGACCACGAGACTTGGTTGGCGCCGGCCAGCACGACCCGCGGCCGCCCCTTGGTGGTAACAACCTCTTGGACTTTCCCCCTTACCGTCACCAACTGGCCGGCGTATTTGCCGTTGGCGCTGGCCGTGTCCTTGGCGAATTCGACTACCAGCTCCGATGCCGGCACAGCCGCCACCACCATGGCCCTGGCACTTTCGCCATGCGAAGGCCAGAACATAAAGGCGGCCAGCAGCGACGCCGCAATGACCAGGCCGGCCGCGATCGAGACGCGGGCGTTGGGCGAGATCGAGGGGATGGCGAGCGTCGGTGAATACCCTCGCGACTTCGGGTGGCTTTCGAACGAGGGAGTTCGCGGGCGGCGTTCGGGCGCCGAAGGGCCAGTAAAGGGCTTCAATGGAGCGGAGGCGGCTGGCGCAACCTCCGGCGAGAGGGTCAAAAGCGGTTCTTCCGTGTTCGCTCGCCGACGGTTGATCATGCCGTTCAGCGCGCCGGCCGCGGCCTGCGAACCCGTTTCACTCGCCCAGATCTGCGAGCCCAACTCCTTGCGAGATTGTCGTCGCCGCGAGACATCGTCGGCCAGAATCGAATCATCCTCGATCGCTAGTTCGGCCGCCGGCACGACCACGGTGGCGACAGGTACAGACTTGACAGGGGCGATCCCCGCCGGCGTTTCTTGATCGAAAGTGGGCTTGGCGGCCAGGGTGGCCGTTTCGCGCAGGCGGGCCAGCGCGGGATTGTCGGGATCGACGCGCAGGGCCAGGATCGCGTCGGCCGCCGCAAAGCGATGCTGACCCTGCGACTCGTGCCAGCGAGCCCGCGCGGCCGCATAGGCCGCCAGGTACTTTAAATCGAGCGTCACGGCGGCCGCATAGTCAGCGAGCGCTCGTTCATGATCCTCGAGCGACTGCCAGACCAACGCCCGGTTGGCGTGCCACAACGAGTTTTCGGGCTCCAAGCGGATGGCGGCCGAGTGATCGGCCAACGCATCGTGGAACATCCCGCCCCGCGTGCGGGCCTGTCCGCGCTCGTTAAAGGCCAGGGCCATCTTGGGATCGAGCTTGATCGCTTCGCTCAGATCCTCGATCGCTTTCTCGCGCTGGCCGATCGCCAGTTGAGCCACGCCGCGGTAGCACCAAGCCTGGGCCATCTTGGCGTCGCGGGCGATGGCCTCGCTGCAGTCGGCAATGGCCGCTTCGCTTTGTCCAACCCGCAACAGCGCCATGCCCCGGTTCAACCAGGCACGCGGCAGCTTGGGATCTTGCTCGATGGCGGCCGCATAATCTTTAACCGAGGCCGAGTACTCGCCCCGCTGGAAGAGCGCGTTGCCGCGATTGATCAGGCAGTTGGCAAACTGAGGCTTGAGCTCCAACGCCCGCGAATAGTCGGCCACGGCCGCATCGAGCGCCCCCAGCGTGAACTGGATGTTGCCCCGATGGTTGTAGAAATGGGGCTGCGACGGATCGAGTTCGATCGCGCGGTCGAAATCGGCCAGAGCCTTGGCATTTTCGCCTTGTTGGCGGAAGGCCATGCCGCGGTGATCGTGTACCAAAGCATGACGAGGCTCCACCACCAGGGCGGATGTGAAGTCGGTGATGGCGCGCTCGAATCGCCCCTTCTGTCGCCAGGCCAAGCCCCGTTCGATCAGTGAGGGAAGGTGACGCGGATCGAGCGACAGAGCTTCGGTGTAGTCGTCGATGGCGCGATCCAGATCGCCCTTGGCACGGCGAGCGTCGGCACGCAGCGCATAAGCCACGGCAAAGCGGGGTCGCTGACGGACCAGCTCCTCGAAGTCCGCAAACGCCTCGTTCAGCTTGCGGCCCGACAAGAGCGCCTGCCCGCGGGCTTGCAGGGCCCACGCGTTGCGCGGATCGATCGACAGGGCAGCGCTGTAATCAACAATTGCCTGATCTAATTGGCCCAGGGCCTCGTGCGATTGCCCGCGATGATTGAAGGCCGGGATGCTGTTGGGCGAGCATTCCAGAGCCTGCGTAAAGTCGGCGATCGCCGCCGCATGCTGCCCCAGGAACTGCCGGGACTGACCACGGCTGATCAGTAGCCCCGGATCTTCCGATCCCAAGGCCAAGGCGGCCGTGTAGTCAGCCGCCGCGCGATGGCAATCTCCCATATCGCGATAGGCATCGCCCCGAGCCCGCAAGGCGGCAGCTTGCGTGGGATCGCTTCGCAGAACCGTGTTGAACTCGGTGATGGCCGCCAGATAGTTTCCCTGCTGGGCCAGCGAAATCCCGCGTTGCAATGAAGTATTCGCCAGCGCGGGCGCAGAGCCATAGATCGTGTTGGCCGAAGAACTGCCGCTGTAGAGCGTGTCGCCCGAACTCTGCACACGCGGCGCCGCAAAATCCGTCGCCACGGCGGACGGCGTCCCAGCCTCATTACGAATGGGGGCCGCCGCCGCGGATACGGAGTTTGCCCGAGCTTCTGTAATGGCAGCCAGCCGACGAATGCGATCGAGCGTCGAAAACTTCACGTCGGCGGTGGCTTCCTGCTCCAGCTTTTGGATCTCGAGACACGCAGTGGCCTCTTCGCGCAGGACGGGGCAATCGGCCACGAGGCGCTCGAAATCGCCCGACGCTTCGCGCGGCAGTTTGCCGTCGAGATATTCAGCCAACGTATTGACGAGACCGTCGAGGAAAATAGCCTCGACAGGGTCTTTCCATGTGCCGGTAGTGTTTTTCAGGGCGGTCGCGGGCATTTTCTTCCTGAGAGATTCGGGCGGTCGGCACCGGAATCAGGACGCAACTCTTTTTTAAATCTATTCTTACGACTCAAGGTGCCAGTGCGAACCCTAAGGCTCGCGAGTTAAATGATACTGCGTCTCAATATCGTGTCAAGCAGGCCCCTGAAAAATAACCCAACATTGAGAGAGCCTCCAATCTTGCGGGGCGAGCGTGGACACACGGTTCCTGGCGGCAGAGGACCGCGCGCGAAATGGCAAGGAAGCCGGAAACCGCTAGCAAGCGTTGTGCCGCGTTGGAAGAATAGCGCAAGTGCCATCTATCATTCATCGAGTGGAGCAATTCGGCTTAGGGTGCAGCTTGCCGCTGTAGACGCAATGTACGCCGGTGCTGATCGCGACTGCACATCGCAAGCATTTTGATTCCCCTAATTCGCTCGCAATCTGATGTGACTCTTCACCCAATTTTAAACCCTACCGATTGCGCAGCCCCCCCATCCCGGGCCGAAGCATCTTGCCTTTCTTGCCGATACTAACCATGTCGGCCCTTCGACCTATCCGTTGCATTTTGCACAACCGCCGTCACCACACGGCTTGAACCTCTCGACGGAGACTTTTCTTCCATGATTGCCCGTTCAACATCCGTTCAAACGCTGGACGAGTTACGGGAGTACGTCAACGAGACCCTGTGTCGCTTTGACCAGCTGCTGCCCGGTGCCTTCCGAATGAGCCATCGGATGCTCATGCGAGCCGGAAAGCCCTGTGGAGTTTACTTCTGCCTGCATGGACCTCGCGCCGTGAAATACACGGCCATCTGGGAAACGAAGCAGCACACGATCCTCTTCTATGGCCCCACGGGTGAACGGTTCCAAAAGGTGCAATTAGAGCAGGCACCAAGTTTGGAATCCGCGGCCAACTGAGGCGTTGACGGACATCTTCGCCTCAGCGTAATGCGGGAATCAGCAACAGGATGTGGCTGTTTCCCGCTCAGGAACGTATGGCAGGAGAGCCCCCCTCCTGCCACGAGCTTGAAACAAAGAGCTTGACACGCGTTCACTGGGTTAGTATACACCCTTATACATATTCACCCGTCCAGTTACACGGAGGTATGCCATGCTGGTTCTTTCTCGCAAGAGCGGCCAACGGATCAAGCTCGGTGACTCGATTCGGGTCACGGTGATTCGCGTGCAGGGTGATCAGGTTCGGATCGGGATCGAGGCCCCGCACGACATGCTGGTGCTGCGAGAAGAACTGTCGCCGCGGGAAATAGCGGCGCCGCTGGAACTGGTGATCGACATCCCCTCGGCCAGTCTGGAACCAGCCGCCTAGAGCGAGATGCAAGCGTTCCTCAAGTGAGGACTCGAGCGAGAAGTTCGGAAGAAGCTCGCATCGCGCGATCTCGTTTCCTGCTCCCTCCCCCTTGTGGGGAGGGGGTTGATACTCGTTCAACCTTTCCACGCCCTTTGCTTCAAAGTAGGCCCTACTTCGGCAAAGCCGGTGCGGGCTTGATCGAAACTCCGTTCATGGCCGCGAACTCTTCGGCATAAGGCCGATCGCGGAAACGGTAATCGACCGTCGTCTCATAGGCCGTCAGGTCGAGAGGCGCGGGGAAGACCCACTGCCAGGCCATGCGGACTCCGAATGCCAGCGAAACCACGCCTACCAAAAAGGCGTGCCAGGCCCGTGCTCCCAAATGGCCGGCCAGTACGATCGACGCCGTCAGGCCCGCCAGCACGATGCAGGTGGTCACGATCTGCCGCATTCGAAGACCGCGCGAAAGCCCTTCGGCGCAGTCCCGGCAGGCCGGCGCGCGAATGGCAAACTCTTCGCTCAGCGAAGGGAACAACACTACCCACCAGCCGATCGAACGGGTCCGAATTCGCGCCCAATCGTCGGGATGTGCCACGCCGCAGACCACGCACCGCTCGGGAAATATCGGCGGCCGGTAGACGGGGAGACTGACGCGGACGTTGAACGCCATAGTGACAACTGTTCTGGTTGCGGGCGTTCCGAAACGTACGCCGCCCGTTAGACTTTAGGCTCCCAGCCTGGGCGGTATTCGCGCCCCCACAGGCCCTGCTGATCTTTATCTTCCAGCACGCGGCCCGTTTTGGGATCGCAATTCACAGTTCGTCCGGAACGCTGGGCAATATTCCCCAAATGACAGAGTAGCGTGCTTTTGTGCCCTTCCTCAATATCTGCCTGCGGGCGATTGCCTGATTTGATGCACTCCAGAAAGTTCTGGATATGGTGCGCATCGCCGCCGTCGGCCTTGGTCCGCTCGACCTCTTTCCCCTTGGGGTCGTAGACGATTGCGTTGCCACCATCCAGGACCAGCGAACCTTCGCTGCCGTAGAAGGCCATGCCGAACATCGATCCTTCCACGCCCCGACGATGGCAGCTTCGCCCTTCCCAGACCAGCGCCTTGTCGCCGAAATCGTAAGTCACGATCTGGGTATCGGGCGTTTCCTGATCATCCTGATAATGGTACCGGCCGCCGCCCGACGTGACCCGGGTGGGGTAGTCGACCCCCAGGCCCCAGCGGCAGACATCCAGCGAGTGGATGCCGTTGTTACCCAGTTCGCCGGTGCCCCAGTTCCAGAACCAGTGCCAGTTGTAGTGCAGCAAATTGTCCTGATAGGGACGCTCCGGGGCCGGTCCCTGCCACAAGGCATAGTCCAGCCACTCAGGAACGGGGGCCGTCTTTCCTTTGCCTATCGGCTGACGATCGTTGTTGTACCAGCCTCGCGAGAAATGAACCTTCCCGAGCTTCCCCTCGTGTACCTTGGCAATCGCCTCACGAATGCCCGGCATGCTGCGGCGCTGCGTGCCTAGCTGTACCACCCGGTTTCGCTTGCGGGCGATCTCGACCATCATCTCCCCTTCGCGGGCGTTGTGGCTGGCCGGCTTTTCGCAGTAGACATGCTTGTCGGCCGAGCAGCCCAGGATCGTGGCCGGGCCGTGCCAATGGTCAGGAGCGGCGATCACCAGCGCGTCGATCGACTTGTTGTCGAGCAGCCGACGGAAATCGGCAACTTTCTCGGGCGCCTTGCCCGTTTTATCGGCCACCAACTTGGCGCACTTCTCGCGAGCCCGTTCGTCCACATCGCAAACGTATGCCACCGTAGCCCCCGGCATCGCGGCAAAGCTGGAAGCCAGCGAACTCCCCCGGCCATTCACCCCCATGATGCCGACCACAACCTTCTCGCTGGGGCCGTCGGCCGCGCGAGCAGCACGAGGATCCAAGGCCAAAGCCGCCGAAAGTGAAAGAGCCGCGCCAGCAGTCAGGGTATCGGCCAAGAATTCGCGTCGGTTGGGCATAGGAAACTCCATCCAGGCGGGGCGAGAGACTTCGAGGGGCGAACGGGACCTCCCCAGCATGGCAAAAGTGAATTCACTTTGCAAGCAATGCTTTTGATTCAGGCCCCGCCAGCCAGAAACTCCGCGAGTTACAAGGACGGCCCCCCTCAACGATCCGAACCTAACCGTGTGCGGCGCGTCCTGTTATATTGCGGGTGTGTCGCCAATCCCTTCACTCTCCTTCCCGATGCGCGATGGGCAAAAAGAAGAAATTCCGCATCTCGCTGCGGAAGAACCATCAGTCGAGGGCTCGGCACAACGATCTCACCCGTTCGTTCGACGCCAATAAGACCGACCAGGACGACGCCGTGGCGGGGGAGCGGATCTCCGGCAAAGGAGAGCTGACCCGCAAGCGGACCGTCATTGGCGAGGAATCGGCCGCCGGCGACTCGATGTCGCACGCCGGGGGCGTGTTGATCGCCCTCGATGAGACCGCACGCAAAGGGCGCGTGCTGGTCGCGCATGGGCTGACTTCTACCGTCGAGGCCGACGATGGCACGCTTTTTCAGTGCGCCACCAGCCGGCTCCTCAAGAGCCTGACCACCGACCAACGCCACGTCGTTACCACGGGCGACCGCGTCTGGTTCCGCCCTTTGGCCGGTAGCGAAGGGATGATCGAACGGATCGAACCGCGGCACGGAATTCTGACTCGCACCAGCCGCAAGCGGCAGCATGTGATCGTGGCCAACGTCGATCAGTTTCTGATCGTGATGAGCGCCGCACAGCCCACGCTGAAGCCGCACCTGATCGACCGTTTTCTGATCAGCGCCGAACAGGGCAAGCTGAAGGCCGTGATCTGCATCAACAAAGTCGACCTGGTCGATATCGCCGATCTGCAGCCGCTGGTCGGCGTCTTCAGCCAGATGGGCTATCCGGTGGTGTTGACCAGCGCCTCTACCGGCTTCGGGCTGGAACGCCTGCGGCGATACCTGTTCGGCAAAGAGACGGTGGTCGCTGGCCAAAGCGGTGTGGGCAAATCGTCGATCCTCAACTCCATCGAGCCCGGGCTGGCGCTGCGCGTCGGTATGGTTAGCGCCGAGTCCGAAAAGGGCAAGCACACGACCACCACCGCGCGGCTGCTGCGGCTGGCTTCGGGTGGATACGTGGTCGACACGCCGGGCATCCGTCAGTTTGCCCTGTGGGATGTGGCCCCGGCCGAAGTGGGGGCGTTCTTCCGCGACCTGCGGCCCTTCATCAATCACTGCCGCTACCCCAACTGCACACATCGCCATGAGACGGATTGTGCAGTAAAAGACGCCGTGGCCGATGACTTGCTCGACGTGCGGCGCTACGAGAGCTATCTGCACTTGTACGATGGGGACGAGTAGCCCGTGGGCGTGGGCGTCGTAGCGACATGAGCACGTCGGCAACCCTCACCGCTCGCATCAAGGAGCAGGCTGCTCACCTGGGGTTCGCACGCGTAGGCGTCACCCCTGCGGTTGCGCCGCCAGGGGCCGACCACTTCCGCGAGTGGTTGGCAGCCGGCTACGCGGGCGAGATGCTCTACCTGGCCCAGCGAGCTGAGGCCCACGTCGATCCCGCCCGCGTGCTCGAAGGCGCGCGAAGCATCGTGATGCTGGCCTACCCCTATCGCACGATCGAACCGACCCCTGTGATACCCGGCCAAGGACGCGTGGCTCGCTATGCCTGGGGCCGCGACTATCACGACGTGATCCGCGACAAACTGCATGCGCTGGCCGATGGGATTCGAGCGGAGCATCCGGACGCACAGGCCCGGGGAGTGATCGACACCGCGCCGCTGGCCGAACGCGAGTTCGCTCAGTTGGCAGGCCTGGGCTGGATCGGCAAGAACACGCTGCTCCTCAATCGCGAACTCGGGAGTTGGTTCTTCTTGGCCGCCGTGCTGGTGGATGTCGAGCTGGAATACGACCTGCCGCATGAGACCGATCACTGCGGCACCTGTCGGGCGTGCCTCGACGCCTGTCCGACACAGGCCTTCGTTGCCCCTTACGTGCTCGACGCACGGCGGTGTATCAGCTACCTGACGATTGAGCACCGCTCTCCGGTGGATGCCTTGCTGCGTGAAGGACAGGGAGAATGGCTGTTCGGCTGCGACATCTGCCAGGACGTATGCCCCTGGAACCACAAGCCGACGCCGCGCGGCGAGGTGGACCTGATGCCGCACGAGGGAATGAACCCGCCCGATCTGGTGGCCTTGTTTGCTTTGGATGAAGCGGCCTTTCGTTCGCGATTCCGCGGCAGCCCCTTGTGGCGGCCGCACCGGCGCGGGCTGCTGCGCAACGCGGCCATCGTGTTGGGGAATCAGCGGCACGTACCGGCCGTGGAATCGCTCACACGCGGCCTGACGGATGAGGAGTCGCTGGTTCGGGGAGCGTGCGCCTGGGCATTGGGGCTCATCGGCAACGACGCCGCCCGGCAAGCACTTCGCGCTCGACTACCGCACGAAACCGACGCCGACGTGCAGGGCGAGATCGCAGCCGCCCTATCCGATGCGGGCGTCCTGCCTGCTTAAATCGCGCGAACGGCAACTCCCCAGCACGCCCCTGCTGCTCCCTCCCGTCTGTGGCGAGGGAAGCTGCCTTGCGTCCATCTGCATTTGGCGCCTCTTTTGAACAGGAGGGAACCGGGTAGCAGAGCCCTCTCCGTTACTCCCTTTCCTCCTATTCAAACAACGGCGCTCACGAGAGACATTCGCAAGCTCTCCCTTCATTCCCCTCTGTGCCTCTGTGTCCCTGTGGTTCCATCTCTTTCCGTTCAAGCCACGGTGTGGGAGGGACTGGGCGGATCCCTCGTCCCTCGCTTCGGGCGCCTCCAATCATTAATTTCGCATGCAGATGCTTGACTTACTCAGTTGCAATAAATATACATATTGCAATTGAGTTGCATAAACATCGGCAAGCTCTCACACGCGTCTTTCTGGAGCCCTCGCATGCGCCCCCCGCCTCGTCCTGCCCGTTCCGCGTTCACCGTCATCGAACTGATGGTCGTCATTGGAGTCATCGCGCTGCTTGTCGGACTCCTCGTCCCGGCGGTCTTCATGGGAAAGAGAACCGCCAACCAGACCTACTGCACCAACAACATGCGGCAAATCGGCCTGGGTATTTTGCAATTCGCCCAGCATCACAACGGCGACTTTCCCAAAGCGGTCGGCCATGCTGGCGCCGAGAACTCGGACTCGTGGGTCTTTACGCTCGCACCTTATATCGACAACTGCGACAAGATCCGCATCTGCCCCGATGATCCCCAGAAAGAGGCTCGCCTGGCGACACGCGGCACCAGCTACGTGATGAACGGCTGGGTGGCCGATACCCGCCGCGGCGCGGTGAACAATCTGGAACGCCTGCGCAATCGCGCTCGGACCATCACCGTCTTCGAGGGGGCCGATCAGCGCAGCCTGGCCATGACCCAGGACCACGTCCATTCCTACAACTGGTTCAACACCACGAACCGCAAGCGCGGGACTACCTGGCAGGCCATTACCGGCGAGATTCAGGTCGATCGTCATCAGGGGGCGTCCAACTATCTGTACGCCGATGGCCATGTGGAATCGATCAAGGCCGACACGCTGAAAAGCCTGGCGGATGAAGGGACTGATTTCTCGCTCCCTCCCAAGTTTTAGGCCTTCGCTCCCTGGGACTGGGACGGAGACCTACCCCGGGGAGTTTTGTTCACCTCCATCCCTTCCGCTTCTGCTTTCTTCGGAGTCACCCATGCGTATCCTGCGTCGATTTTTCGTGAGAGTTTTTCCACTTGCCCTGTTGTGGATCGCATCCACGGCTTCGGCCCAGCATGTCGATATTTCCCCGGTCAATCTGGCGGGCACGATCGTCACCAATGGGTACGATGACTCCACCGGAGACAACCTTCTGAACCTGCGCGTCTTTGGCCTCGACTTTGGCGAAGACCCGTTCGATCCCTTCTTCATCGGCGATCCTGGCTTTAATTCACCGGCCGGCAGCGGGCTTCTGGGTGGCACTCCCTTGGGATTTGACATTCTGGGGCAACTCTCGGGCGCCGGGCCCCTCCCCTTCAACCTGAGTTACTGGGACGGAACAGGCCCCGTGACCTGGGGTGCCGTGCCTGATGGCGAAACGCTCCTGCTTCAATTCGGCGCTCAGAACGTGGAAGTCGGAGATGGAACCGGGCTGCTGCCGGGCTTCAATCTGGGAACTCCCTTTGGCGATGGCTCGCTTCACAGGCACTTGAACACGTTCCTGCAGGACGAGACCGGCGACTCGCTGCTGGGAGCCAGCGTAACGGACGGCATCTACGCCATCTCGATGCAACTCCGGCAGGCGGGGCTGACTACCTCGGATCCGTTCTGGCTGGTCTTCAATCTGAACATGAGCGAGGAGACGCACGAGATAGCGATGGAATCGTTCACGGCCGTCCCCGAGCCGGGGAGCCTAGCCCTGTTAATGACGGGCCTTGTCGGCGGGCTCTATTGGCGAAAACGCCGCCAGGCAGCCCAAGAGGCCGACGGCAAATTGCCTGAAACGCCCACGTCTCCGATTTGATGCGCGGTGTTGCCAGTGCCACAATTGCAAGCTCGAAGCATCGGCGCGTAACGTAGCAGGCACACTCGGTGTGCCGTCCGCTTATTGTGGTGCAGGCGTCCCGCCTGCCTTGCGGGGTTTCCGATGTTCCAGCAGGCGGGACGCCTGCACCACAAAGCTCACAGCCTCTCCGTGTGCCGTCCGCTGGTACGTTCTTGAATGCACCACACGCGGTAGCTGCGAAGTGTTCAGGCGGACGGCACACGGAGAGGCTGTGATCTTTTCAACGGCGAGGGAGCAAACGCCAGCGGCTCCGGAACTGAGCGGCAGGGCGCTAGCCGCCGGTGGCCCGGGGGAGTGCATTCCGCCCCGCGCGGGTGCTCGATCTTCCGGGCAAACTCGCTCCCATGGGAACGCATTCACAAGGAATGCTCCCACCGTGTACTACCGGCGGCTAGCGCCCTGCCGCTCAGGTCCGACAAAGCACTGCGGAGTGCGTTGGCGGACGGCACACAGAGAGTTTGTGATCTTTTGTGGTGCGGGCGTCCCGCCTGCTGGAACATCGGTCCCTTTTCAAGGCAGGCGGGACGCCTGCACCACAATGAGCGGACGGCACACGGAGTGTGCCTGCTACTTTACCTCGCCCGCCTAGCGCGTGTCCGGTTTTGCGGGCTGAAACGGCTGTGCCGTTCGTGCCGCATCCCATGCCGCGCATACCGATTCGTCCTGGGCTGACGGTAATGCCGAAGGGGTTTCCATTCGAGAATCTTTCCGCGCGTGACGAATAGAACCAACGTGGCAATCGCACGGCCTCGTTCTGCCGCGGGCAACTTTGCCTGCGCGGAACCGACGGTCGCGAGCGTTACAGATTGCCGCGCCCCCAAACGTCGCCGCAGAAGGACTCCCCCCCATGCAGGTTCATCGCTTCATTCGCCTGGGCTTCGCGCTGGCTGCGCTGGCTCTCTTCTCCACCGTGCCGGGCCTGGCTCAAGAGAAGAAAGCTGAACCGGAGAAGGTCGTCGTTCCGGGAAACACGGGCAAAATCGTCCCAGAGAATATCAGCAAGGCCCTGGAAACCTCGGTGGTGAAATGCCCCGACCGAAAGGCCGTGCAAGACGCGCTGCGGACCATTGGCCAGTCGGTTCCCAAAGTGCGGCCTTCGGACGGATCGCTGCCCCCGGATTGCGCTGAGGTTTCGCTCCCCGAGGTGAAGCCCGTGACGATGGGCTTCGGCTACACGCGCGGCTGGGACGCGGAACAATACCTTTGGACCGCCCCGGGCCTGCAGCACAAGCCGATCTACTTCGAGGACATCCCGCTGGAGCGCTACGGCCAAAGCAAGGGACCCCTGATCCAGCCGCTGGTGTCGCACGCCCGCTTCTTCGCGGTGATGCCGACCCTGCCGTATCAGATGTCGCTCGATCCGCCGCTGCGGCCGATCTGCACCTTGGGCTACGATCGTCCGGGCAACTGCGTCCCGTACGTACGGCACCGACTACCGTGGAACACTCGGGCGGCGGTGGCCCAAGTCGGCACCGTGGCCGGCTTAATTCTGCTGATTCCGTAGAAAGAACGGACGTGATCTGAGTTGGGGGAGCGAGATCCTTTGGAACGCAATCGCCTGAAAAGGCCGCTTGCGGAAAAGCGGTCTCGCTCCCCCGCCCCCTTTAATAGACGTCGGGGGAAGTCTTCTTCACGTACTCTTGCAGCATCTCGGGATCGGCGGCCAGCTTGTCCCAGAAGCCTTCATCGCCCCAATCGAGCTTCCGCAACCGATAGCTCGGGCTGCGCTCGGCAACCAGCTTCTCGTACTTGCCAAAGGCCTCGTTGGCTTTGAGCTTGGCCGTCTTGTAGGCCGTGCGGTGATTCAAGGCCTCGCGCTGCGCCTTTTCCCAGTCTACTCGGGCCTTCACCAGATCGATTCGCTCGCCGCCGGTGTCCTTGCGATTCTTATGGACTTTACCTTCAAGGTCGACCTCTTCGAGTTGTTCCTTACGGTTAAGAATCTTGAAGGTCTTGAACGTGTCGAGTTCGGCCTTCAGCTTGTCGCGCAGTTTGGTGCCAGTGGGCCACTCGGCTTTGGTGTGGAGTTGCGTCAGGAGCGCCTTGTACTGTTCGCTGTACTTGTCGATCTTCTCGACAATCTTCAAGACGTCCGGGTCATTCGTGACCCGCTCTTTTTCGTCGAAGGTCAGATACTGCTTGATGACCGGCTCGAGCTGGCCCAGGACCTTGTCGACCTTGGCCGCGTGACCCGTCATGCCGTCGACGGTCTTTCGATCCTCGTCCGTACCCGAGCGGAGCAGGGTCTCCCACCACTTCGGGGTCTTTTTGGCTAACTTCAGGATCGATTCGTCAGACAGTCCCATGGTTACCTTTCATCACGCAGCAGATTCCAGAACGGGAAAGCGAACAACGTTGACGCGGAGAGGCCGCCGAAGCAGCTTCCCTCCCCAAGTCACGACAGGTCTGAATTTACCCGCCGGCGGGGAATGATCCAGGAACGATTCGTGATTCTTAATTGCATTCTTGCGGCCTGGCGCACTGCGGTTCTCCAGACTTCGGACGGGGTTGATTGCGCCCGCCCAAAGTGGGGCCCGCGACAGGATGGGTTCGTGCCCACTAATGGAACAAAGTCAAACCGTCTTGGCGGAGATTTGGCCAAGTGACTTGAGTTTTTTCTGAGGGTTTTAAGGTCCTTAACGGTCGGAGGGGTTATGCCTGTAACGGCTCCGGCATATTGCAATTACCTTTGCTAAAAATCTACCGAAAAAAAAGAAGGCAAGATCGCAGTCGCGCGAGGGTGAGGCTCCGACTGCGCAGGAGGCCAACACGATAAGGCCAGGCCCCTACCGCCGGTCTTACAATTCACAGGAAGGACGAAACATGAGATGGAGCTTATGGAGTCTGTTGGCTGCGCTGACCTTGGTAGCGCCCGCTTATGGGCAGCAGGTGATGGAGCCCTCGTATTCGCATGAAAACCCCGCGGCGGCTGAAGGGATTCAGCAGGTGGGCTACTTCAACAACGCCTTGAGCGATTGCGGCGCGCCTTCGTGCGAAGCGCCGGCCTGCTCGGACAACACTTGTTGCGATGAGAAGGTCATGTGCGCACCCAAGTGCCGCACCTTCTATGGCATGGTCGAACTGGCCATCCTGGAGCCGCAGATCGGTGCCTTCAGCATCGGCGGCACCCAAATCACGCCCGATTTCGGCAACGAGATTTCGCCGCGCATCACGCTGGGCGTCGAGAACAGCGAAGGCCTGGGCGGGCGAATCCGCTACTGGAACTTCGACCACGACGCGGGTGCCATCGACCCGGGCGGCACCGGGTTCACCATCAATCAGTCGATCGTCGCTCAGACCCTGGACTTCGAAACCACCCAGAGCGTCGAGTTCCGCAAGTGGCAGCTGCAGGCGTTCGGCGGTTTCCGCTACGCCAACATGAAGTACTCGATCGGCTTCGGCACCCCGATCGTCGGCCTGTCCGGCGACCTGGATGTGAAGTTCGAGGGTCTCGGTCCCACGATTGGCGCCAACGTGCTGCGTCCGCTCGGCACCGGCAAGTTCTCGCTCTACGGCGGCGGTCGCGGCTCGTTGATCTTCGGCGACACGCGTCTGGGCGGCACGGGCGTCGTGGGCGCTCTGGTCAACCCGGCCAACATCCGCGTCGACGAGCACTCGCTGCAGATCTTCGAGATCAACATGGGCGTGCAGTACGGCCATGGCCCGCTGTTCGCTCGCGTGGGCTACGAAGCACAGGTCTGGGACATGGGCCTGCCGCTCATCAACTTCGATCTCGGCTTCTCGGGTCCGGTGTTCGCCATCGGGTTCATCCGCTAAGCATCCGACTGCGAGTTGAAGATTCGCAGATCGCTGAAACCAACTGGCCGGCGCAGCCCGCTGAGGGCGGCGCCGGCCATGCGTTTTTCGAAGGAACCGCGGGAAGGATAAGTGCGACGGCCGGCATCATGGCACGGGCACGGGCACGGGAAAGCGCAAGCGTAGGATTCCGCAGCTCGGTACTACCGGCGGCTAGCGCCATGCCGCTCAGGGCATGGATGCGATGGCGCTGAAACTGAGCGGCATGGCGCTAGCCGCCGGTGACACACAAGCCGCTGAAGGGGACCAAGCCCAAAGAGTTCAAGGCAACGATTTCGGACGAGCCGCCGACCTTGATTCCCAAAAAGAAGCGGGTGACGGAGTAGCCGCGCACAGGGCGCGTCTTTCGCTTCCACCGACACCCGGCGCGACGGCTCTCCATCCGTCTTCCTTCTTACTTCACCACCACGTCTCGTTCTGCGTGCTTTTCCAGCCGGCCAAGCTCCATTGCCACCGGCTTCATCGCCCCGTCCGCACCGTACTTCTTGATCGCGGACTGGATGGCCTTGATCACGTCGCGCAACGCCAGACTGCGAGCTGTCTGCAGACTAAGGAACTCCTTTTTGGCCGCTTCCACGGCTTTCAACTTCTTGGCGTCGGCGCTGGCCAGCTCGTAGATGTCGTCGCCCCCGGTCGCGGCCTTCTTCGCGGCCAGATAGACCTTGTACTTGGCCTCGTACTCGGAAATGATCTGGTCGCACGACTTGATGCGGCCCTTCAGAGCCTTGACTTCCACGGCAGCCGCGCGGGCCAGTTCTTCTTGCTCTTCCGCTTCGCTTTCCTCCTCCTCGGCCGCCGCGCGTTGTCGCTCGAGCTGCGCCTCGAACTTCTTCCTGGCTTTGCCTAAGTCATGGCGATAGTCATAGGTTTCGGTCGAGTAAGTCGCGAGGCAATTCTTGGTCGACTTCTGCAGGATGTTGCCGCACTTCTTGCTGGCCTTGTCCACGGCGACTTCAAGCTGCTTGGCAGCCGCCTCGGCCGCGTCGAACTCCTTGATGGACTTGAATCCCGCGGGATCCTTGCACTTGGCCTTCCAATTGTCGAGCGCCGCTTCCATGCCGCTACCGGCGGCCTTGTCCGACGCCCGAGCCGTCCACCACTTGCTGTCGAACTGCGGATTCTTGGCTTCCGAATCTTTCATCGCGTGTACCTTCCCAAAATCTTTGTCTCGGTTGATGGCAAGGATGCGGGGGTCGGGCAGGCCATCTTGCTGCACCCACGCACGTATCTTAGGAACATCCTTGAACACGATCGAGGAATGATTGCAGAAACTTGCCGGGAACTTTCCTGCAAGATGCGCGTGCGACTCGCCGCGATGTCAGCCTGGTGTCACTGGCGAGATTTGTTGGCCATGACGGGCCTGCGATTGGCCAATGGTGCGAGCCATAAAGCGTGCGGGCACCTCTGGGAACCTACTGCCCCGCGGTGAGAACGAGGTGAGCCGGCTCGTTCTCCTCATTCAAAATGCCTCTATCAGTCCTGCATCGTTCCTGGATCGCGCGCCGGGTTTCTCTTACCTTGTACTCTCGAAAAGACCGTTACCCACAACTTCCCACCCGCACGCAGGAGAACTCAACGATGGCCAAGAACCATTTTTTCGGCGAACGCAGCGAATGGCAGGCCTTCAAGAAGAAGTACGGCATCCCCGACAAGATCTGCAAGTTCAGCATGGGCGCCAAGATCGAAGAGTTCAATAAGTTGGTCGACAAGGACGCGGATGACTACATCAAGATCGCGCCGGCGATGGAGCAGATGATCGATCTGCTCGAGACCTATCAGAAGGAACTGGCCAAGGCCAAGGTCGACAAGTTCAAGGGAAAGAACACGGCCGAGCAGACCAAGAGTCGGAAGGACGCGGCCGACGAACTGAAGAATGATCTTCCCAGCTATAAGGGGAAGCTCGGGCACGTTAAGACCGCCGCGGAGCCGATGGCCCATTTGCTGAAGCACTATGCGACCGTAGTCAACAAGTTCAATAGCCTGGATCCCAACGACCAGAACGCCGTGGATGGCTTCAGCGGCACGGACATCCGCAACACGCTGGGGATCTCCGTCCGCGGGGCGCTGAAGTTGAAGCTCGGAGGAAAAGTGCTGCTGGCCTTGCAGGAATACGAGGACTGCGCGGACGAAGCGAACTCGTACCTGCAGGGGGCCAAGAACCCTCCCGGCAACCTCTCGAGCCAGGCGGCCGCGCACGCCGAGATCAAGAAGGCGCTGAAGGCCTTGGGGCCGTACATGAAGTAGTATCGGCGGGGGGGCCACACAAGCCCGACGCTCCAGCGAGAGGAATCCGGGCTAGCCGTCGCCGATCGTATTCGGCCTGCTCCCTCTGGCTGGTGCGTCGGGCGATCGCGAGCGCCAACGCTCGCGGCCCGGCGTCGGATCGCCTGACGTGATCGATCCCGCCGAGGGAAGTGGGCGAGGTAGATCGTGTGCTACGATGCGGCATTCAATTGACGCGCACTCGGCCCCAGATCGCTACGAATCATGAATCAGCAGAGCCCCAAGCCCCTATTTAGTGGCATACTACATGCGATCATCTTCTTCATCGCGCTAGCGCTGGTCTGCACATTGCTGAAAGCCGCGACACCGCTTTTCGATGCCACCAGTTGGGCGGAGGTACTGTTCTTTGGCCCCGCGATCGCCACGAGCGTATGGATCTTGCATAGTTTGGCCGCCCGTTGGATGAGAATCGCATGCGACGTTGAGCGACAAGCCGAAACCACACGAGCAGCCTGCGCTTGGGGGCCAGACCGTGGCACAGTCTGTTTGCTCCACGCCGGGAAAGAATGCTCCGTTGGGACGAGCAAGGCCTGCCAACGGTTCTGCCTTGCTGGGATCGATCGTTGCTCAGAGCAAAAGGGGCCAGGGAGCGGCTAGGAAACCTACGCGAAAAGAGATGATCTCTTCGAGCACGCACTGCTGGCCCTTGGGGGCCAGACAGTGGCACAGGCCAGCAGTGCCACCAGTCCGGTGCGCGGGGAGTGGCCCTCCTCATGGCCGATGACGGAGATTCTTGAGTGCCACGGGCAAGCGCAGTCTGCCGTGCGGCTGGCCGATCCACGTTGCCACGATCGACTCGACGGCATTTTGAGTTGTGGCACGGCAAGCGAAGTCTGCCCGTGCAGGCTGGCACTCTCGAAACGGCAGCCTTGAGAGAGCACTCGAACCAGGGGCCCATGCTCTTACGTGCTGGAAGCGAGGGAGGGATTCACCTCGAACGGCACGGGCAGACTGCGTTTGCCCGTGTCACGCGGAAAGCATGGCGCCCATCGAATGGGAGATCTTCGCGAGCTTCTCGGGCAAACTGCGCTTGCCCGTGCCACCCCGCCGTCTAGCAGTGCCACGCCCCCGAATGAGGAAGTCCTCACGAGCTACTCGGGCAATCTTCGCTTGCCCGTGCCACCGTGCCACCCCGCCGGTCGTTCACGGCTTTGACTGCTCCCAGTCCAGGCATTCCCATCCGTCCTTAGATGATTTCCACGACTGGCCCACCGCAACCTGGTCCAGGATCTTGATCGCTTGGTTTTTAAACGTAACCCACGCATTCTCGCAGCTTGGATCACATCTCCAAAACCCCGGAATCTCATCGCCGTCGATCATCGCATAATACTTGCGCGGCGTCTTTGTTCCGCCGCGCGATGGGTATTCATCGTCCACTGCGTAGAGGTGAAGGTTGTGCCCGCGATATTCACACTTTCCTATGATTAGAAATCTGGCGCTCACACTCTACCTCAGCTAAAGAATCCCAGTGTCCCACGCGTCCACACAGATCTAGCCGGCCGTGCCACGCGCCCACAGCCTCCGTCCAGCAGTGCCACCAGCCAGTGCCACCAGTCCCAGCAGTGCCACCCGTCCATGGCGCGCATCGAATGGGAGATCTTCGCGAGCTTCTAGGGCAAACTGCGCTTGCCCGTGCCACCGCGCCGCTATGCGCTCGGTTCCAAGATCACGATGCATGAGCCTTCATCGCCACTGTCAGTTTGTATCCATTTCAATAGTAACAGAACATCCTTGTCCGCCGCGGTGTACTTCGCAGCATCCATCTTCCACTTTTTATCCAGCTCTGTAAGCCCGAAGTTTCCTTCGTAGTTAACACCATCCGTTGAAGTCAATACGGCGTGAAATTTCTCTCCGTCCTCTTCCCAATCCATCGCGATGCGATTCTTTGTGACGACAGCTTGGTCGATATCGTGGTGGTAATCTTCAAGATCAAGTTCGAGTTCGGTAATAGTGCCCGCAAATTTCATGCAATCTCTCGGTATTGGAAGGTACTTGGCGATTGTTTCGACATCAAAACCTAACGGCAAGTCGTTGAACCATCATGTCGCCTCCCTTATGGGACAGGTTCAGGTCGGCCTATTTGAATGGTGGTGAGATCTGTAGCTTCAGCTTGGAAATGTCTCCGTGGCCATTATTGTGCAGTTCTCGGACTTTCTCGGCGTTAAGAAACACATTTCCCCAGTCTGGTCCATGGATCTCATCGACGAACGGGAAGTGAGTCTGCACATCGGAGTAGAGAAGCCACAGAAGGTGCCTGTCCTTGGCGCAGTACAGAATCAAGATAGAGTTCGCTGCCAGTGCCTTCGTCTTACATCGAATGCCGCTCCAAGTCCGGGCACCCTTGATCTGTACCTCATGGTACTTCAGAACGCTTTCCCCGATTGGCAAGCGTATGATGGCGTCGATAGCCTGATCGTCAACGGTGGGGAGATAGACGTCGAAGCCTGCTTCAACAAGCATCCCAACGACGGTCAACTCGTACCCCTTCCCCGCCCTCATCTTTGTCGCCATGGCATCTCCGTTTCAAAACAGTCTCAATTTCGCGGGCCAGCAGTGTCACGCCCCCAGTGCCACAGTGCCCCCCGTCCGCTTGCCTGTGCCACCCGCCCGCTGCTCAGTTCGTTCTCAAAAGCGGCCAATCGGTCCAACCAAAGACAAAGGTCAACAGGACTACGAGCGGGGCGATGGATAGGCCGAGGACCAATAGGCGCGCGATCGTCAGGTTAACGGAAACCTCGCTTGCTGAGAACAGCGTAAAACCCAGCATGATCGTGACGTAGAACAGCAAGCCAAGGCACGCAACTTCAGGCAACGGACGACTGAGGAGTACTACGAATATGTAGGTGGGTGCCAGCGTCAGCAGAGTTGCCTCGAAAGGGACTGGAAGGAAACCGCCTGCCTTGGCTTCTCTGGTCATTGCCTCGCCCCTTCCTGAGTTTCCCACAGCCGCGCAGTGCCACGCCCCCAGTGCCACCAGTCCCTAGAATTCCGTCGACTTGATTGCTGATGTGTGAAGATTGCCGTTTGGAACCTTATAAAGCGTCAATGTAAATCCACTCACGTGTTCACCATTGATCTGAAACGAGAACTTCTTATCTGCCTTGCTGTACGAAGTGTCGGGCCCAAAAAGATACTCATATCCGTACCAAGTCTCTCCCGAGGCATAACGAACTTCGTATGTCCCCAAAGGGACCTCAATATTAGCGTTTGTTCCACTTCGAACGAAAACGGTAAGAGCAGTCAGGCCAGTGAAGGAATCTACAAGCTTGACGAGATAGTGACTTCCCACTGCCGCTCGGATTTCAAACGGTGCAACTGCTTCTGCGACGGAGAATCGCCGCGACACCCCCGTATATGGGAGCGGCTGTTCGGGGAACTGTACCGTCTTCTTGACTGGCACGGGAGCAGCCACTGGCCCGATAGGGGGTGCTTGGACTGGGGCCGGAACTGGGTCATTGTGGCGGACCCAGTGATTTTCAGCCAATTCCGAATTCGCGATAACCGCGACCGCAAGGCCAAGCATGCAGACGAGGCTGGAAATGGCGTACGTTGCGTACTTTGCCACGTGTGACCGAGAGACTTCGGTAGGGACCCATGACCGCGATACGCCAGCAAAGTCATCGTGCTTTTTCACGAATGCTTCATCGCCTCTGGCAAAGGCCGCTCGCACGCGTGTATCAGCGCTTCGCATGTAGTCAAATAGTGCCTCGGCATTGCTCCTAGGGGCAACACGCACACTTTCATGGTGCCCATCGAACTTCAGGACAAGATCTGTACTTTGGTATGAACCGTTGTGAAAATTGTGAGTTACCGCAATGTCCGTTAGTGACCAAAGCGGGCGAAACGATACAATGTCGTATTCGGTCTTAATGAAATAGATTGGCGTAACATAGAAATATGATTTCAGGGTGCATGAACTCCATTCGACAATGGAAACGGCTGTTCGCCCAATCAGGATCCCAATTGCAATTGTGATACTTAGGTACCAGACCAATAATTGAGTGCTCCATTTTGCAGAATTTGCAGTGCAAAATAGATAGACGAACCAAAGAGACAGAAGCAGAAGGAAGGCGTAGTTTAGAACAACCGAGTCGATTTCAATGCGAAACTGGTCGAGATTGGGATCTCTTTGACGACAAATGAGGCGAGCGCGAGCATGTTCCGGAAGGTCGGCGAACCTAGCTTGACCTGCCGTCAGTTCCCCATGGTGCGTGGCTGTCGAGTCTGGAGCTTTCGAATTCCGGTGACGGCGTGTAGACTGCTCGCGTGCAGTTCGCCTTCCGTCATACGCACTTCGAGATTGGGAGTCTCGCAGGACTGCATATGCCTGATTGAGCTCGGACAACATCTCATTCGCCTTCTTCCAGTCGCGTGGTGACTTGTGCTTATCGATCCGATCTGGGTGTGCGATTCGCACACGCGCTAAGTAAGCCTCGCGAATTTCTTCGGCAGAAGCATCGGGATCGACGCCGAGAACCGCATAGAAATCCATCTCAGATCCGGATGTCATCCCTCAGCCTCCCCCTGTGATGTAAGTAGTCGCGTTGAGTTACTGGGAGCAACCGAGACATTGTCCCTGATCATGGCATTTCGCGAAGCGCCCTCCGGCCAGTGCTGGTGTCGATATAGCCACCTTCAATGTACAGTTTCTTTTGGCCAAACCGAACTTGATCCCAGACCCAAGTCAATTTGCCATCCTGGCTGTAATACAGCAGTTTCCCATCTTGAGTCACCTTCCAAGTCGATTCATTTGGATGGTTGTGACCGGTTATCCTTCCATCCGCTTCCAGCGTGACAATCATGTTATCTTTCAAAGTTGAAAACATAAACTTCTTGCCTGCGAGATCCTTGGCCGACAATTTCGAGGCGGGCGTCTCAATTCGAGGCTCATCACTGATTTTCTCAAGGCGATCCCGAATCGCAATCGCCTTCTCCAAATCCCCAGCCTTTGTTGCTTCGACTTTCGACTTCTCCAGTTCGGTCTTAAGTTCATCGCGAGCTCTCTTGACGACTGTGTCGTAGTCGGCTTTCGCCTTTGCCACCTTCTTTTCGAACACCTTTTCCTCCGGAAGTACCGCGGGGAGCGTCGGCGGTTCTTGGCCAAAAGCGAGCATCGATGTGAAAAGTGCGTGAGAGATCACGAAGGTGGAAAAGCAGCGATGGATCATGAAAGGTCCTCGTACAACTAGACTTGTCAGTAAATGCAAGGCCAGAGAGATTCCCTACCCCAGCACTCCGTGCACCACTTCCCCGGGGCAGATCACTTGGGGGCGGCCGCCGGGGTCGGGGAGGGTGAGGTGGGGCGGGACGCCGAGCAGGTGGTAGGCGGTTGCGACCAGGTCGACCGGGGCCGTGGGGTTGCTGGCAGGGTAGGCGGCGCTCTTGTCCGAGGAGCCATAGACCGAGCCGCCGCGGATGCCGCCGCCGGCCAGGACCGACGTAAAACAGCCGGGCCAATGGTCGCGGCCGTCGGCGCCCGCCCCCGCGTCGCTGTTGCGCTGGCCGACCTTGGGCGTGCGGCCGAACTCGCCGGTCCACAGGACCAGCGTCTCGTCCAGCAGGCCACGCTCGGAAAGATCGTCGAGCAAGGCCGAAAAGGCCTGGTCCGATGGGGGCATCAAGCGGTCCTTCAAATCGATGAAGTTCCGGCTGTGCGTGTCCCAGTAGACGCTGACGTTCTTGATGCCGTCGTTCGGCCAGAAGACCGTGACCAGCGGCACCCCCCGCTCGACCAGACGACGGGCCTGCAGGACCGACTGCCCGTGCGCGTTCAGCCCGTAACGCTCGCGGACCGCCAGGGGCTCGTCTTGGACGTTGAAGGCGGATTTGGCGGCGGTGGAGTTGAGAAGGTCGAAGGCTCGCTCGTAGTGGCGGCTCATCACGGTGGCCGGGGAAGGGGCGAGAGGCGAGGGGCGAGAGGCGAGAGAAGAGGGGGAGCCGGTCCCGGGGCCGGCAGGCGGGACGCCTGCACCACAAAGGGCGCTTGCACCACAACGGTCGAGACGGGCCAGCAGTTGGCGGCGCTGTTCGAGACGAGACGAGGGCATGTCCGCGGGGAGCGCGAAGTCGCCGATCTTGTAGTCGGGCTTGTTCGGGTCGTGGTCGATCGTGAGCGGGTCGTACATCTGACCGAGCCAGCCGGCCGATTGCCCGTGACTCTCCTCGACGAAACGGGGGACATCGAGATCGGTCTTGGGACGCATCGACACGAACGGCGGCAACGGCTCGCGGCCGCGGCCGATGCGGGAGAGAACCGCCCCCATGTGCGGCCAGTCGCCTCGGCGGTCGGGGCCCGGCTTGGGAGGCTGCCCGGTCAGCAGGTAGCTGGTGCTCAGGGTGTGGTCGGTGTTGGTGTGGGTCATGCTGCGGACCAGACAGAGCTTGTCCATCCGCTGGGCGAGCTGGGGGAAGTGCTCGCAGATCTGAATGCCCGGTGTCTTGGTGGCGATCGGCTTGAACTGGCCGCGGATCTCGGCCGGGGCGTCGGGCTTGAGATCCCAGGTATCCTGCTGAGCCGGCCCGCCCCACATGAAGAGCAGGATGCAGGCCTTGGCCTTGCCGAACTTGGGCCCGTGGGCGGGGCCGACCAGCCCGGCGCGGGGATTGGCCAGGGCGTTCCCCTGCAAAAGGCCGGGGAGCCCCAGGCCTAGCAAGCCCAGGCTGCCGGCGCGGAGGACCTCGCGACGGGAGAGGGGGCCGGCGTAACTCGGGAAGCCGCTGGGAAATGGGTGGCTCATCGCGCGCTCGCCAGGGAAAGGTCAACGGAGCGGACAACGAAAGGCGATGGTAGCGGCTGCGGCGTGGTGGGGCAAGGAAAATAGGGGGAGGAATAGGGGGCGAGGATCGAGGATTGAGGATTGAGGATCGA
>Ga0335397_10001124_pt1 | contig 36183 bp, 42 predicted proteins | sample MAT04_FD_205740 | JGI IMG/M metagenome (GOLD analysis project Ga0335397, IMG submission 205740) | Freshwater microbial communities from Lake Fryxell liftoff mats and glacier meltwater in Antarctica - MAT-04 (spades assembly) (version 2) ... | reverse complement strand
CCTATATCAGGTATCGAGGCCGTTATTTATCCCGGTGATTCGACAATTCATCTTGAAAAATCGCTCAGAACCTTCTTCAGCGTGACGACTCACATTAATCCATTTCTGTCAATGCGTAAGTCCTATACTTATTAAAGAAGAACAAGACGAGTATCTCACAATATACGCATTGAGAAATTCGCTCTAGAAATAGGCCTTGTAAGGTGGGCAATGCGCCCCTACTGTTCAGAGGTGGCTTTACTGTCTCCAGAATTTAAGTAGCTGAGGCGAAATAAAGAGAAAGATCTATCCATATTTCCCTCACAAGAGATAGAAGCGATCGCTCCTATCTCTTCTCTTGATCATCAATCCTTAGATGTCAACAGTCCTCGGTGTATAATTCAGCACCATGATTAAGCTCTTAAGTCTGACACGATATGACTCCACTCAATACCGACTATGACAATCCCTGGAAATCAATTATTGAACTCTACTTTAGAGATTTCATTTCCTTCTTTTTCCCCTGGATTGAACCCGAAATCGATTGGTCAAAAGAGATAAAATTCCTCGATAAAGAACTGCAAAAAGTGGTGCGTGATGCAGAGATTTTGAAACGCTATGCGGATAAGTTAATAGAAGTCCATAGACTAGACGGAGAGACATCTCTAGTCCTTTGCCATATCGAAGTTCAAAGTCAATACGAAACTGACTTTTCCTCCAGAATGTACAGTTACAATTATCGGCTCAGAGATCGCTATAACTGTTCTGTTGCCAGCCTAGCGATTCTAGGCGATGAAACAGAAAACTGGCGACCGACGGGTTTTCAAGATGCACTTTGGCGATGTTCGGTCAACTTTGAGTTCCCCATTGTCAATCTGCTGGACTATGAATCGCAGTGGAATAAATTAGCAGAGAGTCGGAATCCCTTTGCAGTCATGGTAATGGCGCACCTCAAGACCAAAGAGACGCACAATAACTCCCCAGAGCGCAAAGACTGGAAGTTTCGGCTGACCACAATGCTCTATGATCGCGGCTATGAGCTACAAGATATACTAGAACTGTATAATTTTTTGGATTGGCTGATGCAGCTACCAAAAGCGTTGGAACAGCAGTTTCAGGTTGAACTTGCACAATTTGAGGAAGCTAGACAAATGAAATATGTAACGGCGATCGAACGGATGGCGGAAGAGCGCGCGGAAGAACGATTCAAACTGGCGGAAGAGCGCGCGGAAGAGCGATTCAGACTGGCGGAAGAGCGCTTTAGACTTGAAGAACGACAGAATTTGGCTCTGAAGATGCTTCAGGAAGGAGCTTCATTTGAGTTTATATCTAGGGTCAGTGGGCTAACAACCGAACAGCTCCAAGAACTGTCATCTGTATCAGAGGAAACTTGAGGAAACCATGCGAAACTCACAAATATGAAAGTCGAGTTTCGCTGCTATCAGCGCTCTTTTAAGCAGCCTCTCCGAACGCATTACGGGCTATGGGAAGTGCGAAGGGGAATTATTTTACGTCTCAGCGATCGCCACCAAACAAGCTGGGGCGAAATTGCGCCTCTCGAAGAATTTGGTAGTGAAAGCTTTGAACAAGCGCTACAGTTCTGTCAATCGCTGACTACAATCGATCGCCACACAATTGCCCAAATTCCTGCTCACTTGCTAGGCTGTCGCTTTGGTTTCGAGTCCGCTTGGGAAGGATTAAAGGATCATGCTCCTGTTAGAAGGCTAACTCACAGTAATTTGCTACCCACTGGATCTGCTGCAATTCAAGCTTGGCGGGCTCTTCGAGATACCCACGAGGGGTCGCTCTGGAACCAAGATGCGCGCACCTTTAAGTGGAAGATCGGCGTTGCTCCCATTCAGCAAGAGTTAGCAACTTTTGAAGAACTTGTGACTGCTCTTCCGGCTCAGACTCAGTTACGGCTCGATGCCAACGGTGGCTTAAACTGGAACGAAGCAAATTTATGGTTGCAAAAGTGCGATCGCTACGGTGTAGAGTTCTTAGAGCAGCCCTTACCGCCCGATCAATTCGACGCCATGCTACAGCTTAGCCAACAGTACAAAACCCCGATCGCCCTGGATGAATCTGTGGCAACGATTGAGCAACTCGAACGCTGTTACGGGTTAGGATGGCGCGGCATTTTTGTGGTAAAAGCCGCGATCGCGGGTTCGCCTTCAAGGTTGCGATCGTTTTGTCAGAGTCATAAAGTAGATATTGTGTGGTCATCGGTATTTGAAACCGCGATCGCTCAAAGCTATATTCAAAACTATTTAATTCCGTCGATTCCAACTCAGGAAAGGGCGATCGGGTTTGGAGTGAATCACTGGTTTGATGATAATTTGAATCAACTCGACTTTGAACAACTATGGCAGAGCCTTTAGTCATTCTCCAAAGCCGTCAGGATAATTGGCTGTGGGGCATCGATCGCCAAGCGCTAATTAATTTAGCTGAGGAACGATATGAGGCGATTGTGCAGTATCCTAAAAACTATCCAACTATCCTAATTTCAGAACTTAACCCGCTCTATTTCCTAGCCAGCTTCATCGCTGCAACAACTGCCCATTGTCCAGTGTTTTTAGCAAACCCTAGTTGGACTGAACTAGAATGGCAGCAGTTATTTCAGCAGGTTAATCCTGATTTAATTTGGGGAATAACGCCTCCAAATTCTTTTCAGATAGATGTGCCTTCTCCAACTCCTGGATGGATTATGATTCCAACTGGTGGATCGTCAGGTAAGGTTCGCTTCGTCATTCATACTTATGAAACATTATTGTCATCAGTAATGGGATTTCAGGAGTACTTTCAGATTGAGCAAGTCAGTTCTTATTGTGTTTTGCCTCTGTATCATGTCAGTGGTTTAATGCAGTTCTTGCGATCGCTCCTAACTCACGGAAAATTCGTTACTTCTTCATCCAAAAACATTGATTTTACTGTTGTCGATTCACCAGAATTTTTTCTATCTCTCGTTCCGACGCAGCTTCAAAGACTGTTGCAAAATCCGTCATCAGAACTATCGCAGTTCCAAACAGTGTTGCTGGGTGGCGCACCCGCTTGGGCAGAATTATTAGAAACGGCGAGACAGCATCAAATTCGATTAGCCCCAACCTACGGGATGACTGAGACGGCTTCGCAGGTCGCTACGCTAAAGCCGGATGACTTTTTACAGGGAAAAACTGGATGTGGGCAAGTTTTACCTCATGCGCAGATCACGATCGCGGAGAATGGTGCGATCGCCATTCAGTCTCAATCCCTCGCTTTGGGCTATTACCCCAATCTGTTCTCAACCCCACTGTTCCAAACCGACGATTTGGGCTACTTCGATGCTGCCGAATATCTCCACATTATCGGTCGCAGTAGCCAGAAGATTATCACAGGCGGAGAAAACGTTTTTCCGGCTGAAGTAGAGGCTGGGATTCGTGCGAGTGGCTTGGTCAAAGATGTTTATGTGTTAGGGTTAGCTAATCCAGATTGGGGAGAAATTATCACTGCGGTATACGTTCCGGTTAACCTAAAAGTAACGGTCTTAATGATTCAAAACTTTCTCGACCGAGAACTGAGTAAATACAAGCATCCTAAACGATGGCTCCGTGTGGAAGAACTGCCTCGAAATGCACAAGGGAAAATTAATGATATGGCAATTCGAGTTATGTTGAACTAAGTTTAGACTTTAATTATTCTCATTTCTATACTTCATTTAAGAACGAGAAAAACCTACCCGTTATTTTATGGATACTTACAAAATCTTTCAGCAAGTTCAGCGTCAACGAGTTAGTGACAACGAAGTATTACCGCTGCTGAGCGGCTGTGAAACTGCCGAAAAATTATTAGTGCTAGTTTGGTCGCAGTTGGGAGATTTCGATAGCCTAGAGTATGCTTGGTGGTTGCAACGTGAGGCTGAAAGGCTGAAGGCTGAAGAGGTTGTGATTCGCGCGATCGGGATTGGCGATCGCGCTTCTGGCAAGCAATTCTGCAAATATACCGGATTTCCTGAAGACAAATTATTCCTCGATCCTCATGCTGATTTACATCGCCAAATCGATCTTTATCCAGGCTTGTCGCTTCAGCTACCCGGTTTTTCTGCCACTCAAAATGCTTGGCTTAATCTATTGCTCATGTGTGCGGGAATTGGTAGCCCTGGAACCTTAGCTGAGGTGTTTCGAGGGTATCGGGGCGATCGCCAAGCCCCGCAGCTCATTGCTGATGATGAAGTGATTCGGGCGACCCCATTACCGCCTCTCAAAGGTGCTTCTTTTCGATGGGCAGGTGGAAAAGGTTATCAGCGCCCCTTCGAGCTAGCAACTTTAAGGCTGCGAAATATGGCAGAGGTTTTAAACCTTTGGAATGTTTATGTTCCTGATGCCACTCACATCACGCAGCGAGGGGCAACTTTTCTGTTTAATAGGCAAGGAGAATTGCTCTATAGCCACCGTGATCAAGGCATTCTGGGCTTTGCAGAAAATATGAGTCGTCCGCTGGATTTTTTGGCTTCATCTTAATCAGAAGGCTAATCTGTTGCAGTCGTCGCAATTTCAATTCCTGATAACGACAGTACCCTTACTATTAGTCCCCCTATCACCATTAAACTAATTACGACAAATCCAATTCCGATCGGGCTAGGCAACCAAAACACTGCCTCAATATGATTCATCGCTCCCGGCTTTAATTTCCATACCAACTGCCATCCGCTTTTACGAATCTGGGGAGATAACTCACCATTAACAGCAGGCACTTGTGCGCCCCAAGGCGTTTTAAGTCTGAATTCGAGATCTAGCGATTCGCTGACACTGCCTTGAAGTGTGGCTCGGAGCGATCGCAAGTCCAAGTCATACCGCAAATCATTGCGCTGCAACATCAGCCGATTTTGCGTCTTAATTTGCAGTCGAGAAATAGGCAAATCCGACTCTTGTGTGTATTGAGATTGAAATAATTGATTAAACTTTGATTCCAAATCTTTGGCATTATGAAACGGAATCGTCATCAACCATTCCTGTGCTTCAGAATGGCGAGTTCTACCGCCCAAGGCTTTGGTGCGTTGCGTTAAGCTTTCTATCCAGGTGGTGGCGATCGCTTCATTGAGGCTAGAACTGGGGTTAGAACTCTGAGATTTGAGGCTGATATGCTGCACAATTTCGCCATGATTTGCATCGGAAAATTTTACGCCTGCATCATAGTGAACGCAGCCGGAGAGGAATAGGGCTGCGACTAAAATAAACCAGAGGAGGCGAAGTTTAATGAACTGGCGAAGAATAATATTTAGGATAGATTTAGGAATTGGACGGGGCGACCCTTGTGGTATCTGCGAAGCAGCGCGCATCATCATGCCTTTCTAATTTAACAGCCTCTAATTTAACAGATCACGCAATCTGAGATAGCCAATTTGACAGCCCGAATAATCGCAGCCCTTCAAAAAATCAAGCGGTTTCCATTCGTTTTTACTAATCGATTCAAAATAAGATCCATCCTGTGTAGCCGCTTGAGGCTCTATGCCCGTTACCTCTTGCCAGAACAGATAAACCGTTTCATCGGTTTGAGTTCCCACAATATATTTACCCAAATCTTGCAGATCAGGAAGCGCATAGCCAGACTCTTCTAACACTTCTCGGACAGCGCATTCACCAGGCAATTCATCGGGGGTATCCAAACCTCCCGTAATTGGGCAAGGATACAACCGAAACTCATCATCTAAATCTGCATTGCGAATCGGTAAAGGCTGCATTCTGACCAAAACTTCCCAGGTTTGCTCTGGGGTTTGGCGCACTAAAAACACGGCAACAGAATCTTTGTGCTTACGACGTAGATAGTAAAACTTTCGAGGTGTTTCAATCACCTGAACCCAAGCCTTAGGGCTTTCAAAAATCACTGTCTCCGACATGTTCTGATCCTTCCTCGTCGCCTGTTGAACTTATCCACCCTTCTGTTGAATCAACGCCTCTACAATGCCCACCAGCCGAGTGATATTTTGCTCTTGCCGCTCTGCCGTGAGCCGAATTTCAGTTAAGCCTATTGTCATTACACCCACTTGGTGGGTTAGGGCTTTCACCTCCTCTGAAATCGCCTCAACGTTATCGGCTGTGCGTTCAGCCACAGCCGTGAGCCGCTCTAATCGGGCTTCAATCACATCCAACCGTTCTGCGCTCATGCTCCGTTCTTAGTCCAAGTTTCTAGCATTCTATATCAACCTTGCCTTGCAGAAACTCCTAGCTTTGAAAACAGCAGGCTAGGCAAATAAGAGCCGCCACCGATCCATTCCGGCGTATCACCCAAATCTACTAAATTCTGGAACGCCTCGAAAATGCTGCCCGCAACCATCGTGTTTTTCACCCGTCCGACGATTTTGCCCTGCTCAACCTTGTAGCCTAGATCAAGGTTGACCGAAAACTCTCCAGCAAGTTGATTAGACTGCCCAGCGCCCAAAACTTGATCAACAATAATGCCTTCGTCCATGCTGGCAATTAAGTCGGCGGTGGAAGTGCTGCCCGGAGCCATGCAAATATTAACCATGTCGGGAGAGGGACGGGACAAGCCGCCCCGGAAGCCGTTACCTGTGGATTCGCATCCAGCGCGGGCTGCCCAGCGCCGATCCCAGTAGAAGCCTTTAACGGTGCCGTTTTCAATGTAGGCATTGCGGCTGGTGGGGGTGCCTTCGTCGTCGAAAGTGCGGGCGCTGATGCCAATGCTGGGATCTTCAAAAAGGGTGAGGCGAGGGTCGAAAAGGGTTTCGCCGATTTTATCGGCAAGGGGAGAGGATTTTTGGACGACGGTTTGACCAGAGAGGACAGTGTCAAATAATCCGGCGATCGCACTTGCCACGGCTCTGGGCGTAAACAGCACGGGATAAGAACCGCTGGTAATCGTGGCGGTCTGCTCGGCGCGCCGATATTTTTCTAACAGCTCTGCCAGAATGCGATCGTAATTGAGGGGGCGATCGTTTGCCACGTCGAAGCTATAGGCTTGCAAAAAGTCTTCGCCGCGTACCAGGTTGCCGGAGATGCTGACGCTGGTGGTGCGGCTGGTGCGTTCGGCATACACGTCGTTGCTGGTGATGATTTTGACGATGCCAGAGCGGGCATGGAAGCCCACGTCTACGAGAATTTCGGCGTTGTAGTCATGGACTTGCTGAATGAGGCGATCGCCCACTTCTACTAATTCTGAGGTTTTGGGTGGCGTGTATGCTGTCCCTGCACTCTCCACCTGATGAAAATTTGAGGCAAACTCAAACTCTGCTGGGCTGCCAATTTCGGCGGTTTGCACAGCGGCATCTACTAAATCTTCCAGTCGGGTAAGATCGGTAGAACTGGCGAAGCCAAACCGACCGTTGCAGATGACTCGCAGCGCTACGCCTTGCAGCGCTTTCGTTTGCAGCGACTTGAGGCGATTGTTCTCAAATTCGATGGGCGTGTCTTCGCTAGAGACAAAGTAAATCTCAGCCGCTTCTGAGCGCGGGTTGGCGAGTTGGAGAATGGCTTCTAGAGTGGAGTCGCTCACAAGGAAAAACAGATAAAGAGTTTATTGGCTTCCTCTAGGATAAGCTGATCTACCGACTTAACAACCTGCTCTTATTTTGGCGGCTCTATAAGTTGTTCAAGCGTTTTTACCTATTGTCATCCTGAGTGCTGGAATTTGAAACCAATAAGCTCTAAATATCGTTCTACCGATGACTGTTAGAGGATGTCTGAAAAGCCGTTGATGTGACATCCGAGGGTAAGGGCGCGGCGTTCGGACGACTATTTTTCGGTGTGTCCAAGAACTTTTTAGCCGAATGCCACGACCCTACAGATAATTGACGATACTTTTCAGACATCCTCTTAGACACATAAGGGATCTGCATTGAAATAAAGTCCCAATGGGATGCGTTAGCTTTCTAGCCCCCTAAATCCCCCAATTCTGGGGGACTTTGAAAGGCTCAGAAGTCCCCCAGAATTGGAGGATTTAGGGGGCGGATCGGGACGTTATTTCATTGCTACTCCCTAACAATAGATTCAACGGGTTTAACCCATAATCTCTTCAGGCTGAAACTGGTGCTGCGGATCTAGCGTCCAGCACTGATAGTCTGCCACAATGCCCGACTGAACAGACAGAATGAGATAGGAATAGGCTGACCATGCTAAGAGGCGATCGCTTTCGGAAGGTACGGCGGGATGATCGGGATGAGAGTGATAGATGCCTACAACATTCATTTGATGATCGCGGGCATAGCGCTGGGCAGTGAGCAGGTCTTGGGGATCAATCCAGTAGCGATCGCTTTTGCCTGTACCCAGGTGAGGAATGACCGTGTTTAGGTCTGCACCAATTTCAGAGTTCCAGGCATTAATGGTTTCCCAAATTTTGATGACTTGTTTGAAGGGGCGATCGGCAGTGAGATGCCCTAGCAGTAGTCCGCAGCATTCTTCGGGATAGGCGCGAGTGGCGTGGGCTTTAAGGTGTTGAGCCTGCTGGGCTGACAGTTGGAGAACCATTTAAAGATAAAAATCGAGTGTTTTGATTCTTAAGTAAAAGACAAACTGGATTTAATCACTGATTAACCCGCGCAATTTCTTTTAATTATATGATTCGCGTGAAGATCTAGACAGGGTTAAAAAGTTAGCTCTTAAATCACCAGACGTCTAGACATTTCTAGCGATATTAATAATATTCAAGTGACGGAAAATGTTTAGAAGAAATAAGTGGTTCAATTTTAGCTCAAAGGTTTTGGTTGCTTGGGTTCTTACCTTTATGGTCGCGGCTTGCGTGACTCAACAGCCTAATACATCAACTTCTGCTGATCCCGGAGTAGCAACAGAAAATGCCTCTACGCTAGTCGTCTACACTGCTCTTGAAGACGATCAGATTAAAGAGTATCTCTCCTCATTTAAAACGCAGCACCCCGACATTACGGTCAACACTGTCCGTGATTCTACAGGGATTGTAACGGCTAAACTGATGGCAGAAAAAGATAATCCTCAGGCAGATGTGGTTTGGGGATTAGCAGCCACGAGCCTGTTAGTCGCTGATCAGCAGGGCATGTTGGAGCCTTATGCACCGAAAGGTTTAGAGCAAGTTCAGGCGCAGTTACGAGATCCTCGAAATCCGCCGACATGGGTGGGAATTAATGCCTGGATGTCTGCTTTCTGCGTCAATACCGTAGAGGCGAAAAAGAAGAATTTACCCATCCCGACATCTTGGGCAGATTTGGCAAAGCCAGAGTATAAGGGTCAGATTGTCATGTCTGATCCTTCAGCATCGGGGACAGGCTTCCTATCTGTTTCAGCACTTCTGCAAATGAATGGAGAGGAGAAGGGTTGGCAGTATCTTGATGCTCTTGACAAGAACGTGGCAGAGTACGTCCCATCTGGCTCTAAGCCTTGCAAATTAGCAGGAACGGGTGAGCACCCAATTGGGGTTTCTTTTGACTACCGCGCTGCAAAGGCAAAAGCAAGCGGTGAGCCAATTCAGGCAGTTTTTCCTAAGGAGGGATCGGGTTGGGATATTGAGTCAAATGCTTTGGTTAAAAAAGCACAGATTAAGCCAGCTGCTAAGACATTTCTAGACTGGGCAATTTCATTGGATGCCAGCAAAAAGTATGCCGAGAATTTTGCAGTTACTGCCGTCAAAACGGATGTGCCGATTCCAGACGGATATCCTGCTGATCCAGTTGCTCAGATGACTAAAAAGAACGATTTTAATTGGGCAGCTAAGAATCGCGATCGCATTCTTGCAGAGTGGACGAAGCGATATGGTTCCAAGACAAACAAGGGCTAGGGATGCTAAAGCGTCGCTCTTATTAGTTTGGGTACGTCAGCGATCGGGGGTTGGCAAGTGTTGGGTATCGAGAAAACCTCAGCTTCATTGTCAACTACCGATTTAATGCTCACGTATCATTGTCCTCACCGAAAGGAGCAAAAGACATTATGACCTTCTCAGACCAGTCATCTGTCACGCCAACAAAGAAAAGCCCAGCTTCTAGTTCCATTTCACAACAAGCACAAACATTCCAGCGATCTGAAGAAGTTTCACGAAACTTAGGAGAGCCTTATCTCCAGGTAGAAAACGTTCATAAAACCTTTGGACAGTTTGTCGCCTTACGTGACATTCACCTGGATGTGTACCCCGGTGAGTTTGTCTGCTTGCTAGGGCCTAGCGGTTGTGGCAAAACTACCCTGCTGCGAATTATTGCGGGGCTAGAAGATCAAACTAGTGGGCGAATCATTCAAGCAGGCAAGGATGTGTCTAAACTTCCGGCTGCTAAACGGGATTTTGGTATTGTGTTCCAGTCTTATGCCCTGTTTCCCAATCTGACAGCGACTCAAAATATTGCTTACGGCTTGCAAAATGCTAAAGAGTCTAAGCAGAAAATTCAGACCAGAGTAGAAGAGCTGTTGGAATTAGTTGGGTTAGAAGGATTTGGGCAAAAGTACCCCTCTCAAATGTCGGGTGGGCAGCAACAGCGGGTCGCGCTGGCAAGGGCGTTGGCGCTGTCGCCAGGGCTATTGCTGCTAGATGAACCGCTTTCCGCTTTGGATGCTCAAGTTCGAGTTAAGCTGCGCACCGAAATTTCCCAATTGCAAAAGCGACTGGGGATTACAACGGTAATGGTGACGCATGATCAGTCTGAAGCTTTGGCGATGGCAGATCGAGCCGTGGTGATGGACAAAGGGTACATTGCTCAGGTGGGAACGCCTCGGACAATTTATCAGCATCCCAACACGCCTTTTGTTGCCAACTTCATTGGTGTCATGAACTTCTTACATGGAGTTGTGGTGACATCTAATCAGGTGCGTTGCGGCAACATCATCCTTGACGTTTCCCAAAATGAAGCCTCGTCCAATCAAGCTGTAACTGTTGCGATTCGCCCCGAAGATATTCAGATCTTGAGACCCGATTCTCCTGAATTAGCTCTTTCCAATGTTGTGACCGCTGAAGTGCAGGCGATCGAATTTCTGGGTTCGGCGTACCGAGTCACTCTGTATCCTGAAGGCAATGCAAAAGAGTTAATTACGATCGAGCTTTCCATTCAAGAAGCTAGTAAAGTCGATCTCAGCGCCAATTCATTGCTCAAGCTGCGATTTCCACCAGAGCGGATTCAGGTTTTTGCGGCTTAGAGGATGTTTGGAAAGTATCGCCAATCATCAGTAGGGGCATGGCATTCGGCTAAAAAGTTCTCAGACTCACCGAAAAATACTTATCCGAATGCTACGCCCTTACTTGATGTCTCCTGAGTTCAAAATCTTTTAGCTACTGCTGGGTTGACATCAATCCAAGGTCGTAAATTTAACATGGGTTGATTGCTATGACTGCATCCACAAATCAGAAGGGGGCGATTCAGTTAGCCCTAGAGAAGGTTTTTCCAAAGCGGCAGCACATCGTCACGGCTGAAGACTGGATCATGCGCGTGCTGCTGATCTTGGCAACGCTTTGGTTGCTGTTGGGAGTGGTGCTGCCACTCTACCCGACGATTACTCGGAGCTTTCAGGATACTGAAGGCAACTGGGTAGGGCTAGCAAACTACGTTAAGTATTTCACGACACCCGCTCTTGCAGTGTCTTTATTTCATAGTTTTTATGTGGCGATCGCCACCACCCTAATTTCTGTTGGTCTGGCTTTTGTCTATGCCTACGCCATTGCTCGCACCAAAATGCCGGGTAAAAGTTTCTTCCGTATTTTGGGTCTCTTGCCGCTCTACATTCCGCCATTGGCTCATGCGATCGGTTTAGTCTATCTGTTCGGTAATCAAGGATTGTTCACTACCGGGCTATTTGGATTGCTCCCAGGCTGGAATATTCAGCTTTATGGTGCCAACGGCATCATCATCGGTCTATCGCTCTACTGTTTTCCACAAGCCTTCGTCATCATGATGACAGCATTGCGCTTAACCGATGCCCGCTTGTATGAAGCCGCTGAAGTTTTGGGGAGTTCTCCCATTCGCACCTTCTTAACTGTAACGTTGCCAGGTGTTAAATACGGGCTGATTAATGCTATCTTCGTTTGCTTCATTTTGGCGTTCACTGATTTCGGTGTGCCCCAGGTGGTAGGTGGTGGCTACAACGTTCTTGCCACAGATATTTATAAGCAGGTGGTGGGTCAGCAGAATTTTTCTATGGGAGCGACCATTAGCGTGTTTCTGTTGCTTCCGGCGCTGCTGGCGTTTGTGGTGGATCGATTGATTAATCGTCGTCAAACTTCTCAGGTAAGTGCAAAATCTGTGCCGTTTCAGGCTAAACCAAATCCTGTATTGGATCGAGGGATGCTGATTTTTTGCAGCTTAGTGGTGCTGTTTGTTCTCCTGGTTTTTTTCACAATCATCTTCGCGTCATTAGTTCAGTCCTGGCCTTATAACCTGACTTTAGGATTGGATCATTATGACTTCAGTACGGTTGGGGGTGGCGGCTATACTGCATTTTGGAACAGTATTCGGATGTCGCTTTACACCGCAATATTTGGCACGATAATTGTCTTTACGGGCGCCTATTTGGTGGAGAAAAGTAAAGAGTTGCAGTGGCTGCGATCGCTCAATTATTTTTTGTCTACGTTGCCTCTAGCTTTGCCCGGTCTGGTGCTAGGTTTCTCTTATGTGTTCTTCTTCAACAAACCGCTTTGGTCAATTCCATTTACCAACTATGCCCTGGTCAATCCGTTCAATTGGCTGTATGGAACAATGGCACTTCTGGTAATTGCTACCACCATTCACTTCTATGCCGTTAGTTTCCTCACTGCAAGTACGGCTTTAAAGCAAATTGATCCGGAGTTTGAATCCGTTTCTGCGTCTATGCGTGTGCCGTTCTACAAAACCTTTTGGCGGGTAACAATGCCCCTTTCTCTAGCAGCCATTTTAGAAATTGGTATTTACTTCTTTGTTAACGCAATGATCACCGTTTCAGAAGTAATTTTTATCTATCCGCCGACGTTGCCATTGGCATCTGTGGCGATTATCAACATGGATGATGCCGGAGATACAGCGGCGGCAGCAGCCATGTCTACTCTGCTGGTTTGCACCAGTTTAGGGGTACGGTTGCTCTACTGGTTCCTCACACGTGGACTCCAAAAGCGCACTCAAGCTTGGTTAGTCCGGTAATTTATTCAGCAGATTTGGAGGTGCAGAATGTCTCAAGTACAGCTCGTTGTTTTTGATATGGCAGGGACTACTGTTAAAGATGAAAATGAAGTTCAAGCCTGTTTTTTTACAGCCGCTGAATCTACAGGGTTGCAAGCAGAGAGCGATCGCATTACCGCCATGATGGGCTGGGCAAAAAAGCAGGTCTTCCAAACTCTTTGGCAAGAACAAATTGGCACAGACCATCCAGATTACGCTGCCAAAGTTGAAGCTTCTTATGCCAAGTTCAAAGAGGTTTTAGAGAACCATTATCGGACTCAGCCCGTTCAACCTACAGAGGGTTGCTTGGACTTGTTTACTTGGCTCAATTCTCACAAAATTAAGATTGCCTTGAACACAGGTTTCTATCGAGAAGTCACCGACATTATTCTGAATCGCTTGGGTTGGCATCAGGGACTAAACCAGAATTATGTGGGTTCAGACTCAAAGATTCAGGCTTCAGTGACTCCCTCAGAAATCTATAATAACGAGGGTCGTCCTGCCCCCTACATGATTCAAAAAGCCATGTATCTGCTGGGAGTCAAAGATCCTAAAACAGTCATTGCGATTGGTGATACTCCCTCAGATTTAGAAGCTGGCATCAATGCGAATTGCTTGCTTTCATTAGGAGTCACAAATGGAACTCACACCAAAGCCCAGTTAGAGTCATATCCCAATCATGGCTTACTCGACTCTTTATCAGAATTGAAAGAAAAAATAGCTCTTTTGTAATCTCTATTCTTTGACTCAGATGAACCAAGCAGACGTTTTAATTGTGGGTGCGGGCATCGTGGGTTTGGCGCACGCTTTAGCCGCAGCCAAACGAGGATTTAAAGTGGTTGTCTTTGAACGAAACCCTCATGCAGTCGGTGCCTCGATTCGTAATTTTGGCATGATTTGGCCCATCGGACAGCCTGTGGGAGAGCTATGCGATCGCGCTTTAGAATCCAGAGAGATCTGGATAGAAGTGGCTGCTAAAGCAGACATTTATCTAGAACAATGTGGCTCCTTACACCTCGCCTACAGGCAAGACGAAATGGCTGTCTTGGAGGAGTTTGTTCAGACAAACGGCAGCGATTTAACTCAGCTATTAACCCCTGACCAGGTGACTAAAAAGAGTCCGGCAGCGATTACGAATGGACTGCTGGGTGCCCTGTGGAGCGCTACGGAAATGACGGTTGATCCGCGAGAGGCGATTCGGAAGCTGCCAGGATATTTGTCAGAAACCTATGGGGTAGAGTTCAAGTTTGGCACCGTCGTGACTGAAATTGGTGGCTCACAGGTGATTGCAGGCAACCAACAGTGGACGGGCACTCACATTTTTGTCTGTAGTGGCGCAGATTTTGAAACGCTCTATCCCGATGTCTATGCAGCCAGCGGTCTGACCAAAGTGAAGCTACAAATGATGCGGACTGTTTCTCAGCCTAATTCCTGGAGGTTGGGCCCTTCGCTCTGTGGCGGCTTGACTCTCACGCACTACCTTTCCTTCGCAGATTGCCCTTCTCTAACGGCTTTGAAAAAACGAATTGCTACTGAAACGCCTCACTTCCCGCAGTGGGGCATTCATGTGATGATGTCTCAAAACGGCACTGGAGAATTGATTCTTGGAGACTCCCACGAATACGGCTTGAACCCCGACCCCTTCGATCGCACAGAAATTAATCAGTACGTGTTGGATTATCTCAAAGGGTTTGCTAAGGTTCCCTCATTTGAAATTGCTGAAACCTGGCACGGAGTTTATGCCAAGCTCTCTGGACAAACTGATTTTATTGCTCATCCGCAGCCAAATGTTACGATTGTCAACGCTCTGGGCGGCGCTGGGATGACCTTGTCTTTTGGCTTAGCGAATAAAATGATCACGGCTCTAACCTAGAAAAGCGATCGCAGCTTGATAGTTTCAGAGAGCTACTTCTCATCCGGCTTTGCCCCCGTGCTCCGCGCCCGAATAAACCGACCTAAACTTTCGGGCAGCTAATTCACCTACTTTTTGGCTAAATTCTTTGAGGTGAATCTGTTGTAAAAGCGCTGCTGAAAATGTTCTTGCAGGAATATAAGAAAGTCTGCTCTTCTGATTACGAAAGACGCTTCTAGTGCGCATGATCGAATAATAGAGAGCACCCATGAATTGCATTCCTTGACGAAAGGCAACAGCGAACCGTCCCTTTGCTTCTTGATTCAATGCTTTAATGAGGGGACTGCTGTGGAATTTATCGGTAAATTTTTGATAGAGCGGATCATCGACACTGTCGCCTGTAAATTCATGTCTAAAGCGCCTCCCCTGGCGTAAGAGAACGGCTTGAGCAGCAGTCCGCCACAATTTTACCTGCAAACCCTACCCGTAAATTATTCCTCAGCCTGTAAATCAAGTGTTGTGGGTGCTAAATCAACCTTCAACTCTTCGGCGGCATCACCAAAAAACAGCAGACGGATTGCCATAACAGCAAACCCAATTGCCGCGATCGCCTTGACCCAGCGCGTCGGGAAAACCTGAGAAAGGCTGTCGCCCAATACCACACCCAAAAAGCTTGCCAGTAAAAGCGCTGCGGTCGAGCCTAAAAATACAGCCCGTAGCGAATTAGAACGACCGCTGATGGCGATCGCCGCCAATTGGCTTTTATCTCCTAGTTCTGAAATAAAAACCGTGACAAAGCTCAAACCTAGCAAATTCCAATCCATAATTCTTTCAATCCTTTAGCCTTGTACCACATCCCAAACCAACAAAACCGCCAGCACTACCAGCAATATGCCCGCCGCTACCTCCAGCGTTCGGGGCGGCACCCGTTGAGCCAACCAACGACCCAGCAATACCCCAATCAGGCTCGTGGCGACCAACGCCGACCCCGCCCCGGCAAACACAATCCAGGGCGCGTGAGATTGGGCACTGAGCAACAGCGTCGTCACCTGGGTTTTATCGCCCAGTTCGGCTAGAAAAATTGTGAAAAAGGTGGAGGCAAATATCCCTAGTTCTTCCTGCCAAGGGGGTTTTGACTGAAGGGAACTGTCTGAAGCCGCATCAAGGATGGGTTGAGGTAAGTTCTCAGTGCCAGGGGGAGTTGAAGAAATGCTCACGGGTTAAAAAAGAATAGAATAATTTTCATATTCTTTTCATTTTATGCCGTATTCGGGAAAGGAAAACAAGTTTATAGACCAATTTCCCGATCGAAGCGGATCATTTCCAGGCTGCGATCGCCATAGACATCTTCAATTTGCTCATGGCAGCAATCGATGGCAAAATCGCTCAGCGCTTCGGGTGGAATGCCAAACATTTCATGAAATGTTGCGGGTTCTACTCGGCAAAACTGGGGGCGATCGGCATAAATTCGACAGGCTCGTTCAGTGTGGTCGAAATTAATACACCAGCCATCATCGCCCACCAAGCTCAGGTATTGTTCGAGTTGAGCCGTCGTGAGATACACATCTAAGTCGGGGCGCTCAGATGGCTCTAGGTAGCAGCAAGCGCCACATTGTTTAACACAGCACCAGGTTGACATGGGAAAGCAAGGGAGAAAAGAAGATTCTTTAAAAGTGTAAGAGATAAAAGGGTAAGAGAGCGGAGCACTTAACAGGTAAAATATGGGATTAGAGACTCGCGTCTATATTTATCAAAATTAATGGGATTATCTCTGGGAGGAGTAATGGATTTTCTAACAAACTTTTTGGGTGGAATCAACTTTGAGGCGATCGTGCAGTTGACCTGCCTAGCGCTAATTGTGCTTGCTGGACCTGCCGTGATTTTTGTTTTAGCGCTTCGGGGTGGCGACCTCTAAAACAGGCAATCTCAATCAAGGTTTGAGAAGGGCGATCGGGTTACACTGTCACAAACCTTACTTAAGCCCTATGCCTCGATTAAAGCTGACGTAAATATCCATCAAAAGGGAGCAATATTGGCAAAGTGGACTGAACCTCGCAAAACCCAGTTTCTCCCTTTTCTAAATGCTATAGCAATCCTAATTGATTTGTGGGTTGGGTCTCTTGCCCGAACAGACTAAAAGCCTGTCCCACTCTTAGCGGATGTTGGAAAGGTATCGCCGATCATCGGTAGGGGCGTGGCAATTGGCACAAAATTTCTCGGACTCACCGAAAAGTGGTCATCCGAATGCCGCGCCCTTACACTCTGGTTCCGACGACTTTTCCAACATCCTCTTACCAAATGATTTAGGATTTCTATATGAGAATTCAAGACGCAGTCATTGCGTTTTACCCTCACTGCTTGGTCAATTAGGGACTAGCCACAAATTAGTACTTACTGCAACATAAAACTTTTGACGACCATCGGAGGAAAATACCGAGTGCCGTTTGTATTCTGATGATGTTAATATTTCGGTGTTTGTAGCGTCAGAGGACATTCTGTGATCCGCTCTGCAACTCTCCCTGTTTTGTCTTCTCTTCCACCTGTTACGGACAATAGCCGTCTTCGGCTCTTTTCGGGTTCCGCCAACATTCCTCTGTCCCAGGAAGTCGCCCGATATTTGGGGATGGACTTGGGCCCTATGGTGCGCAAACGGTTCGCCGATGGCGAAATTTACGTCCAAATTCAGGAATCGATCAGAGGTTGTGATGTTTATCTCATCCAGCCGACCTGCTGCCCGGTCAACGACCACCTGATGGAATTGCTCATTATGATAGATGCCTGCCGGCGAGCATCGGCACGGCAAATTACGGCGGTTTTACCCTATTACGGCTATGCTAGAGCCGATCGCAAGACTGCGGGGCGAGAGTCGATTACGGCAAAGCTGGTGGCGAATCTAATTACCCAGGCAGGGGCAAATCGGATGCTGGCGATGGATTTGCATTCTGCTCAAATTCAAGGCTATTTTGACATTCCCTTTGATCATGTCTATGGATCACCGGTCATGTTGGATTACCTCATCAGCAAGCAGCTAGAGGATGTGGTAGTGGTTTCACCCGATGTGGGCGGAGTTGCCCGCGCCCGCGCCTTTGCTAAAAAGTTGAATGATGCGCCGCTGGCAATTATTGACAAGCGCCGTCAGGTTCATAATGTGGCTGAGGTGATGAATGTGATTGGCGATGTTGCCGGAAAGACCGCCATCTTAGTCGATGACATGATTGATACAGCGGGCACTATTTCCGAGGGAGCCAAGATTCTGCGGCAGCAAGGAGCGCGGCAAGTTTATGCCTGTGCGACCCACGCTGTTTTCTCAGGGCAAGCGGTGGAGCGGCTATCGAGTGGCTTGTTTGAAGAAGTGATTGTTACCAACACCATTCCCTTGGCAGAGGAGCTGCATTTTGAACAACTCAAAATGTTGTCGGTGGCGAACCTGTTAGGTGAAACGATCTGGCGGATTCACGAGGATACTTCTGTAAGCATCATGTTCCGGTAGGCTAGACTGCGGTTTCTATAAAGATACTAGATCGTTAAGGCGCAAGGTCTTGCCTGCCTCGGAGGTCAAGACTTGAGTGTTGAGGGTAAGGCGGTAGAAGTGGTCGAAGCGCGATGGCTTTGCCCAAGTGGGCAGTGTCGCTTTGCGTTGGGCAGCGAATTCTTTTTGAAAGTGCCGATCGCGCTCCCCAATCCAAGGGTTGCGAGTTGGCACAATGCATCGGGCGCAGGGATGACTGCCCAAAAACGTCACGTCCCCAATTTGAAACGGCAAAAGCTGCCCTGGTTCGCTCATCAACTGATCTTCCCAAAACGCTGGAGCGTCTTCTATTTCTAGATTGGCGCGAAACCGTTGCCGCACTTCTTCCAGAGTCATGCCAGGAAACCAAGAGGCGATCGCCCTCAAACTTTCCACTGCTACTACCGTCGCGCCTGAAGCTGTAGTGTCATCAGGAAAACCCATGTGGAGGTTTTGCTGGAGGAGGATGCGGGTGCCAAAGTAGTCGCTTAGCCAGGATTCTAGAGCGAGGCGATCGCCATCTAAATGGAAGCCGTAGGACTGACCTTGCCCTTCAATCCGTAGGGTAACCGTGCGGGCAGAAAGGTCGAAGCGCGATCGCAATGAATGAATTTTCTCGGTGCGCTTAGCGTGGATAAACTCCCCTTGCTCATCGACCAGGGCAAACTCCCGGTCATGGGCGATCGCCCCACCTTCTAGAATTTGGGCCGTGGTCACTTCTACCCCGTCCAACGACTTAATAGGATAAATTAAAATTTTGCTGAGGCAGGGCATGGAAATATTGCTCCTAAGACGAGGGATAATAAACCCTTAAGGATGCTCAAGCGCGCCTCTAAGTTTATATCAAAGGAGATTTTAGAATGACGGCAGAAATTGATCCCGTAAAGCTGATGAAACAAGAGGTGGGCAGGGCTGCTGCCAGCCGAGTTAAGTCAGGATCGATTGTGGGACTAGGCACGGGGTCAACAACAGCATTTGCCATTCAGTTTTTGGGCGATCGCCTCAAATCGGGCGAACTTACCGATATTAAGGGCATTCCCACTTCTTTTCAAGCTTCAATGCTGGCTAAACAATACGGTATTCCGCTCACCACTCTGGATGATGTCGATCGCATTGATATTGCCATTGATGGAGCCGATGAAGTCGATCCACAAAAAAACCTGATTAAGGGCGGCGGCGCAGCTCATACCCGCGAGAAGATCGTGGATGGGCTGGCTGAGCTGTTCATTGTCGTGGTCGATAGCTCTAAGCTGGTGACTCAACTGGGGACAACCTTTGCGCTGCCCGTTGAAGTGTTGCCGATGGCAGTGGCTCCGGTGACCAGGGCGATCGCCAAGCTAGGCGGCAAGCCGGAATTGCGGATGGGCATCAAAAAAGATGGCCCTGTGATTACCGATCAAGGCAACATGGTGCTAGATGTAGATTTTGGGGCGATCGCTAACCCTGCTGAACTAGAGAAGACCCTCAACAACATTCCGGGTGTGCTGGAAAATGGGTTGTTTGTCGGGGTAACAGATGTGGTGTTGGTGGGCGAAGTGAAAGATGGGAAGGCGACGGTGAGGGAGATGTAGGACATCAGCAAGGATTTAGATCCCCCTAAATCCCCCTTAAGAAAGGGGGACTTTAAGTTAAGTTCCGAAGCCCCCTTTCTTAAGGGGGTTGGGGGATCGAGCGTAATAATCTAAGCCTGTTTCGAGAAATGCCCATTGCCGTTCAACTGTTTTGCCAACTGCAAGCTTTTCAACCCATATTCGATCGCTTCTAAAACTCTCACCACACCCGTGGTGTTGACCATTTCTACCGTTTTTCCTGCCCGTTGAGCCGATTGCATTGCCTTATCTGTTAGCTTGTGGCTGGTGTACCCTGTGACCACCAGAACTAAGTCAGCTTTGCAAATATGGCTCTCGGCTTGTTCTGCCAGTTGAGGCCCTGCCTGGGCAGTACACCACACTAAATTCACGTTCGATTCGCGGAGACGATTGCGGATCGAGGTTTCCAGGCGATCGTGTCCGCCAAAAATCACGACCTTGCCTTCGAGTAAGCCGTAAGGATTGGGGCGTTTTTCAGTGGTGCGATGGCGCACACGGGGCTGCACGTCGGGGGCGCGATCGACTCGGGCGCGGTTTTCTAGGGCTTTGTTGTAGATAAAGGAGAGCGTTTGTTCGTGGCTGCCTCTCAGGCGGGCGACAGGGCCTTCTTCACTGTGACCGTTGATTTGGTGAATCAGGGCATCGACGACTTCTTCGAGGGCACCGATCGCCTTAAGATCGTGAATGTGGACACGGATGGCAATGGAGGTGTCTGTGGCGCTGTAAAAATCGACTTGTTCAGCAATCATTTCTAGCAGATCTGCTCTCAAGCCTTGCCGCCATCGATTAGTTTGCTCTGTAATTCTTTCATCGAGCAATCGCTCTTCGTTGAGAATCATTTGGCGATCGATGGTTTGCGATGCCAGCAGAGGGGCATCGTCTAACTTTTGTCGTAAGTCTGTTGCCTTGGCTTCTAGCTTTTGTTTCGTGATACTTTCAACAAAATCCTCTGTGGTCAGTTTCGCCAGCATCTCTTCAATTTGCAGCAAAAGCGGTTCTAAGCGGGCTTGAATGCGAGTAATTTCTTGAGTAACTTGTTCGTCTCTCTGTTGTTGAAGGCGTTTCTCTTCTAGCTCTATTTTGGCGAGGGAGAGTAAGTCTTGAACAGAGTTTTCTAAATCGTCTAGTTCGGATATGTCCATAAAATTTAAGTAAAGAAATGTGAGGTTAATAACATTCAATGATTGTATGCAACATAGCTAACAGCCGTTATGAACGGGCTGAAGTTTAGAGGATGTCTGCAAAGTCGTAGATGTGACACCCGAGGGGAAGGGCGCGGCATTCGGGCGACCATTTTTCGGTGTGTCCAAGAACTTTTTAGCCGAATGCCATGCCCCTACAGATGATTGGCGGTACTTTTCAGACATCCTCTTAGATAGTTTCTCTATTATTGCTACCTTTAAAGGGGATAAATATCGAGGTTCTTTAGAATATCACCTTGACTCCTTACTTTTCTGACTGGTAAAGTCCTTCATCCTTAACCCCTTAAACATGCAATATCGAAGATTTGGGCGTACTGAGCTGTCAATGCCTGTTTTCTCTTGTGGCGGAATGCGTTACCAGCACAAATGGCAAGATCTGCCCCAAAAAGAGGTCCCGTTCGACAATCAGGCGAATTTAGAAGCAACGATTCGGCGATCGCTCGATGTGGGTATCAATCATATCGAAACCGCCAGAGGATACGGATCTTCAGAAATGCAGCTTGGTGAGATTCTACCCAAGCTGCCGCGTGAAAAACTCATTGTTCAAACGAAAATCTCCCCTAGTGCCGATGCTGAAGCGTTTCGCAGGACATTTGACCAGTCTTTGTCTTACCTCAAGCTCGATTATGTAGACTTGTTGGGGCTACACGGCATCAATACGCCCGAATTACTGGAGCATAGCCTGCGTCCTGGCGGCTGTTTAGAGGTGGCGCAGCAGCTTCAGGCGCAGGGTAAGGTACGGTTTATTGGTTTTTCGACCCATGCTTCTCCATCGACCATTAGTCAGGCGATCGCTACGGATGCCTTTGATTACATTAATTTGCATTGGTACTATATTAATCAAACCAACTGGCAGGCGATCGCCGCTGCCAATCGTCATGACATGGGCGTATTTATCATTAGCCCTTCCAATAAAGGCGGAATGCTGGAGAATCCACCTCAAAGGCTAGTCGATCTCTGTGCGCCCCTTAGCCCAATGGTGTTCAACGATCTATTTTGTCTCAGCCATCCTCAAATCCATACGCTTAGCGTCGGAGCTGCCCGCCCCCAAGACTTTGACGAGCATCTCAAGACCCTGGATTTATTGGATCGTGCTGATGAGATTTTGCCGCCGATTATCCAGCGCTTGGAGCAAGCAATCGTTGATCAGTTTGGCGAAGCATGGGCTAAAACGTGGCAGGTCGGCTTACCCAGCTATGACCAAACGCCAGGAAATATCAATATTCCAGTGATCTTGATGCTGCGCAATCTGGCGATCGCCTACGGCATGATCGACTACGGCAAAATGCGCTACAACATGTTGACTAATGCAGGACATTGGTTTCCTGGCGCAAATGCTCTTCGGACAACAGAACTCGATCTGCGCTCAAGCCTGACGAATAGTCCCCACTCCGAAAAAATTCCAGAGGCGTTAATGGATGCCCATCGCCTGTTATCGGGTGAAGCGGTAAAAAGGCTGTCGCAGCAATAAGGCTGTTAGGGAGTAGCAATGAAATAACGTCCCGATCCGCCCCCTAAATCCCCCAATTCTGGGGGACTTCCGAGCCTTTCGAAGTCCCCCAGAATTAGGGGATTTAGGGGGCTAGAAAGCTAACGCATCCCATTAGGACTTTATTTCAATGCAGATCCCTTACAGCAATAGCGCTAGAGTCCGGCGAACCATTCGTAGCCGAAATCTTCCCAATATCCTTTTTTAGAGGTTAATTGGGAAGTAAACCTAATTTCCGTCACCCATTTGCTTTGTTTGTAGCCCAGTTTAACGGGGGATGCTAACCGCAAGGGTGCGCCATTTTCTACCGATAAAGGCTGTCCGTTTTTTTGATACACCATGAGGGTTTGGGGATGAAGCGCCGAAGCGATATCCCAGCTTTCGTAGTAGCCATCCGCAGATTTAAAGTAAACGTAGCGGGCATTAGATTTGGGCTGCACTAAAGCCGCAATATCCTGCAAGCGAATGCCGCCCCACTGAACGATCGCCGCCCACCCTTCGACACAGACATGACGAATGACCATAGAGGTGAGCGGCATTTTCTGTAGATCCGCCATGCTCAATTGCAGAGGATTGGCAACCTCTCCAGCGATCGCCAATTGGAACTTAGCAGGGTCAATCTGCGGTGTTTTATCGAAGGTATTGATCAGGAGTTTGTCAGGTTCGATCGCGCTGATAGGATATTCTCGGACAGGTTTTTGGCTTAACAGTAAAGCTTCGATCGTTTGGTTGAGTGGCTCAAAGGTTTGACCCACTTGATCAGAAAATAAACTTGTGCCACATCCACCCAACAACATACCCAGTCCAGATAGCCCAGAGAGTTGCAGCATGTGACGGCGAGAGAGAGTGCGTTTCGGTAAGATGAGGCTCATAATTAATGTTGGGGGCGATCGGTGGATAATGGCAATTGCGAAAAATTACACAAACATAGATTTTATTAAACGAGTGCCGCCGACCTTGAGCGCAAATAAGGAATGGACGAAGGTAAACAAAAGAACCGTAGGTACCGTAATAAAGTGAACAGTACGTAAGGTTTGCCAGTCGCCAAATAGTGCGGCAAGCCAGTACAGTTGAACAGGTTTGTACATCGCTAGCCCGCTCACTATTGCCAATATTAAAATTGGAATAATGAGGGTATAAATCAGCCGATGCCATGCGTAATTTTTGCGCTTGACATTTTCGCTAACTTGGATAGCTTTAATGTCACTAGAACTGGCAAATCGACGCTCCCAGCGGCGACTGATAAAAACATACAAACCATAGCCGAGAAGATTGAGTGAATAGATCCACATCACTGCAAAATGCCAGTCTCGTCCGCCTCCCAGCCAACCACCCAGTAGAAATAGACTGGGGAAAGGCCAGCCGCCGCGTCCGCCAAACACGGGGTTGGCGTTGTAAATTTGCAGTCCGCTAGCCATCATTAGCAGCAGGCTGATGATATTCACCCAGTGGAATGTTTTTGCCAAAACGGCTTGGCTAGGAATAGGTAGTGCTTTTTTTCTAGCAGGAGTTGCTGAAGCCATAGTAATAGACTAGGGAATTTAGGTATAAAAGTTATCTTTCTTCGTTCTGATATAAGGTAGGAAACTGTTCTTGGAGATGTTTAATTTTGGGTAAATCGTTGATCACCACGTAAGGATGATTAGGGTTGCGAGTAATGAAATTTTGATGGTATTCTTCAGCGTTATAAAACTCGGTTAAGGGTGTGAGCTGAGTGGCGATCGCACCCTTAAATACCTTTGCCTGATTAAGTTGATTGATGTATGCTTTGGCGGATTCCTGTTGCTTGGCATTGGCGAAAAAGATAGCTGAACGATATTGAGTGCCGGAGTCAGGGCCTTGCCGATTGAGTTGGGTTGGATCGTGGGCAACAGCGAAGTAAACTTTGAGTAATTGCCCGTAGGAAATCTGTGCGGGATCGTAGGTAATTTTTACTGCTTCGGCGTGCCCCGTGTTACCAGAACTGACTTCTTCATAATGCGCAGTTGCAGCATCGCCCCCAGAAAAGCCTGAGACAACGTTGGAGACTCCTTTGACATGTTCAAATACGGCTTCCACGCCCCAAAAGCATCCGCCTGCGAACACTGCGGTTTGTTCTCCTTGCACATTCAGAGGAACGGTTTTGGGATCAGGAAAAGTTGCAGCGGCGATCGCCATTGGACTCTGTAGCGTCGTTCGTGGCAAGCTATAGAGCGCGATCGCAGTGACAGAAAGAAGCGCTAGACTGAAGATGAAACGGCGCGATCGCAGAAATTTAGAAATTGACATGGGCGCAGGCTCCTTTTTAAAGCAGTTGGTTTGGAAAGAGTGGAGCAAGCCAAAGTTGAATTTGTACATCCCAGCCTAAAAGGATGGCGATCGCTGTCATCACTATCATTACACCCCCAATTCTCTGTAGTGTCGAACTATAGGCACGAATCTTAAGAAGTCGGCGGCTGAGGGTGCGTCCACCATAGGCGATCGCCAACAAGGGCAAGGCCGCCCCCATGCCATAAACCAACAATAAACGAAATGCACCTGCAATTTGATGATCGACGGCAGCTAATATCAAAATGCTGCCCAGGATAGGCACGGCGCACGGCGTCCAGAGTAACCCCAGTTGGGTGCCCAGCCAAAATTCGCCGATTAGCCCTTTAGGAGTGGGTGTTTGAAACCTTTGAATGCGCAGCACACTGAATAGGCGATCGCTCCAATGGGGAAAGATTGCTAGTAATCCTAAAATTAATAGGACGGCGATCGCAACTAGCCGAATGCCGTTGGCTACCCTCGTTAGCCAGCTTGCGGTGATGCCTAACAAACTACCTGCCACGGCAAATCCAGCGATTAAGCCCGATACCAAGACAACCGGGCCGTAGCGGTGAGATTGCAGCGATCGCCCTACAATGATGGGCAAAATTGGGAGAACGCAAGGCGAAAGAACAGTGAGAACTCCCGCCAGCAATGCTAAACCAAGGGGTAGCGTCGTCATGCTTTAACCTTCTTGGAGGAGCTGACGAATGGTTTGTTCGGTTTCGTCGTAGGCGCCTTCGCCAATGTGGTTATAGCGTATTTTGCCCTGGCGATCGGCTAAATAAAGCTCAGGCCAGTAGCCATTCTCGTAAGCTTTCCAGGTTTTGAAGTCAATGTCTAGGGGAACGGGATAGGTGATCTGGTGTTGTTGCAATGCCTGTTGAACATTGCTTGTTTCTCGCTCAAAGGCAAACTCCGGGGTATGAACGCCAATCACCTTTAGCCCCTGAGCAGCGTATTGCTGATGCCATTGCACAATGTAAGGCAACGTTCGCTGACAGTTAATGCAAGCAAATGTCCAGAACTGAACAAGCACCACGCTACCGCTGAGATCGGCGACGGTCAATGGTGAGCCATTAAGCCACTCACTGATGCCCTGAAAATCGGGTAGAGATTTGCCTGTGGAAAGGTTCGCGGGAATCTCTTTGGGCGCTGTGCTGGAAGTTTTACTAGAAGTTGAATAGGGAGTGGTGGAGGTCTTTTGGCAACCCGGAACCAGTGTTGCACTGGCTCCTACCAACCCTAACCCCAAATACATGAGTAATCGTCGTCGTTGGAGACTTGCCATTTTTAGATTGCCTAGGGCTTAGTGGTTGGGCTAGGAGACATCGCATCACCCTTCATAGCATCGCCCTTCATAGCATCGCCCTTCATCGCGTCACCCTTCATCGCATCGCCCTTCATGGCATCATTTGGAGCTGCGCTGGCTGCGGGACTGCGGGGAGCGCCTTCGGTGCTGGTCGGTGCGTTGCTACAGCTTGCGAGGGTGGCGGTTAAAACTAAACTTGTGACTAAGCCAATGATTTTGAAGTTCATGGTTTTGTGCCTTATGGATGAGTAGAGAAAATGTTGAGCAAGCCGCCATGTCTTTTGACACTCCGATAGTAGGCTTTTGTTCTAGAGATTCTCTGAGGCACAATTAATGATTGGCTGAGAAAATCCAGATAAATAAATGAGAAAACTGAGACAGGCGATTTTAATAGTGTTAATAAAGTAGCAGCTATGCCCAGGAGGTTTGCTAATGTTTCTCTATAAAGTCGATGATGAGGTGGAATTAGGTTTACTCCAGCAGCAGCATTCGCAGCAACTTTTCACCCTGGTTGATCAGAATCGAGCGTACATTCGAGAGTGGTTGAACTGGGTGGATGGAACGCAGTCGATCGCCGATACTCAGGCGTTTATTGAGCGATCGCTCCAACGGTTTACACATAACAATGGTGTGACCTGCGGAATTTGGTATCGCGGGGAATTAGGCGGCTGCATTGATTTACATGAAGTGAATTGGAGCGATCGCAAGAGTTCGATTGGCTATTGGTTGGCGGCACCGCTGCAAGGTAAGGGCATTATGACGCGGGCTTGCAATGGCTTAATGCGCTACGGATTTGACGAATTAAAATTAAACCGCATTGTGATTTATGTAGCCGCTGAAAACTTTAAGAGCCGAGCCGTTCCTGAGCGGTTGGGGTTTCAGCAAGACGGGGCATTGCGGCAATCGATTTGGATGTATGACCGCTTTCTCGATTTAGTGGTGTATAGCCTGTTGGCAAGTGAATGGAAAGCTCAAAAGCCTTAGCTGAGATCTTGCACCACTCGCAACACCCACCCGGAATTGAAACGGACTAAAGAACTGGGCAGACAGGCTTTCAACCCATTTTAATGGGTTTTGTCTATTAGCCCCGAATTCATTCGAGGGTGGGCTATTGAAAAAGGTGCAAGATCTGAGTTAGCGCAAATACTTCCCTAAATCAACATTTCCTCCACTAATTACCACTCCAACCCGCTGCCCTGGAGCGCTCACGATTTCCTCTAATAAAGCCGTCGCCGCCAATACGCCCGTGGGTTCCACCACGATTTTCATGCGCTCCCACAGGAAAAACATGGTGCGCAGCAATGCTTCATCCGAAACCGTTACCGTGTCATGAACATATTGCAGAACGAGAGGAAACGTGAGCGTACCAAGACTAGCCGTTCGGGCACCGGCGGCGATCGTGTCAGGATTTTGTACCGTCTGGAGGGTTTTGGTGTGGAACGATCGCGTCGCATCATCGCCCTTCTCAGGTTCTACACCAATCACTCGGCATTGGGGCGAAAGCGTGTGAGCCGCGATCGCACAACCCGCCAACAAGCCGCCACCGCCACAGCACACCAGCAGCACGTCTAGTTCGCCCACCGACTCAATCAGTTCCTTTACCGCCGTGCCCTGCCCCGCAATAATGTGAGGATGATTAAACGGCGGCACCACGATCGCGCCTCGTTCCTCAGCGATTTGTTGGCACAGATCCTCCCGTCCCAACTCTGCGCGATCGTATAGCACCACCTCAGCCCCATAGCCTCGCGTTGCCGATAGCTTGACCGCTGGCGCATCTTTCGGCATGACAATAGTAGTGGGAATGCCCAAAAGTTTCCCTGCCAACGCCATCCCCTGAGCATGATTGCCCGATGAATAAGCAACAACTCCCCGCTGTTTTTGTTCAGCAGAGAGTTGAGCCAGAGCGTTATAGGCTCCCCGAAACTTAAAGGAGCCAGTGCGCTGAAAGTTTTCGCATTTAAAAAAGACTTGGCTACGAGTGCGATCGTTTACAGTCTGAGAGGTGAGCACAGGGGTAAGAGTTGCTTGCTCCTTCAGACGGGTCGCAGCCGATTGAATATCTTTATAAGTGACGGTAGCAAGTAAAGACATGACTAGAGCCTGAACTGAAAGGATGAATCAGCCGTTGATTAGCTCAGCTCAGACTCAATTTGATTAAGGGGCACAAAGTACTCACGGGGTAACAGAACAGGCTTGCCCGTAAAAATTAGCTTGCCACGATGGGTGCTGCGATCGATCGCTACACCAAGCGGGCGCTGAATTTCTTCAGGATGCACTTCATAGTAAGTGCGATAAATTTGCCGCGCAGTTTGCAGAATAGCCGGATCTAGCAGATCGGAAAAATCCATCGTTTCTACAGGGCTAGTGGGCTGCGGTTCTTTAAGCGGAGCATATACCATTGATTGACCCTAATTTTCTTACTGCTAGACTCTAGTAGATTTTTGCGATCGCAGCAAGGTAGGAAAGAAAATGTATTAATTCTTTACGAATGAGATATTTTTGGTCATTGCCAATAAGTAGGGGCGAAACATTTGCATCAAGATTCTAGAAACGTAGCCCAGATTTTGATACAAATGCTTCGCCCCTACCCCAATCGATTGCATCATTACAGCGCTGCCAGCAACGCCTCACCCATCGCCTGACAGCCGACAGGCTTCATTCCCGCAGACATAATATCTCCCGTTCGGTAGCCCGCATCCAACACCTTCTGGACTGCCAGCTCTATGAGATCGGCGGCGGCGGGTTCGTTCAGCCCATAGCGCAACATCATTGCTGCACTAAAAACTTGGGCGATCGGGTTGGCTTTGTCCTGTCCAGCAATATCAGGGGCAGAGCCGTGGACGGGTTCAAACACGCCCGGAGTACCTGTTGCGCCCAAGCTTGCCGAAGGTAACATGCCAATGCTGCCCGTGAGCATGGCGGCGGCATCGGAAAGGATATCTCCAAACAAGTTGCCTGTTACAATGGTGTCGAATTGTTTAGGAGCGCGGAGCAACTGCATCGCGGCGTTATCAACATATAGGTGAGAAAGCTCTACGTCAGGGTATTCTGCCCAGAGTTGCGTAATGCGATCGCGCCACAACTGCGAAACCTCCAGCACATTCGACTTATCTACCGAACACAGCCGACCACTTCGTTTCCGCGCCGCCTCAAATGCCACCCGCCCAATGCGCTCAATCTCGCTCTCTAAATATACCATCGTATTCACCCCACGCTTTTCCCCAGTTTCCGTCTCAAAAATGCCTCTAGGCTGACCGAAGTAAATTCCCCCTGTCAACTCCCGCACCACCATAATGTCTACACCTTCCACCACCTCGCGCTTCAGCGAAGAGGCATCAATCAACTGCGGCAAAATAGTTGCCGGACGCAGATTGGCAAACAGTCCTAGCCCTGCTCGCAAGCCCAAAAGCCCCCGCTCTGGACGCAAGCTATTCGGCAACGTGTCCCACTTATAGCCCCCGATCGCCGCCAGTAACACTGCATCGCAATTGCGGCAAATCTCCAGCGTTTCATCGGGTAAAGGAACGCCCGTCGCATCGATCGCCGCTCCGCCCATCAACGCCGTCTTAAACTCAAACTGCAACCCCAGCTTTTCCCCTACTCGGTTTAGAACCGCCACCGCCACATCCAAAATTTCGGGACCAATGCCATCTCCAGGTAAAAGCGTAATGCGGTAGTTCGTCATAGGTTTAAGTCAGGGTAAATAAATTAGGTCTTGCGATCGCACATTTTATCGCGCATCCGTTCACTCATGCTGTAAAAATTCAATACGCGGCAATAATGGATCTTGCACCATCCCCATGCCCGCAAAGCCCCAGCGCTTTAGTAAATTTCCCAACTGCGTTCCGGCGATCGACTCCACCGCAAACCGAGCTGCCACGTCCCCTCCATGAGTATTGATGTAGCTAAGGGCATCATAATGCTCTTTAAATATCAGCAGGTATTGCGCGTCAGCAGCTTGCGTGTCAGCAGATTGCTCATCTCTTGGCTCAGCCCGAGTCCGAGCTACTAAATACTGACCATCTGCCCTAGATCGAATCAAATAAAAAACTTCAGAAAACATGATGCCTAAAACCCTAAAGACTTGAGAAGATTTTCCCTCACTCCTGCCCCATCAATGCATCATAGACACAGCCTCGTGAATTGTCGCATCATAGACATAGCCACAGTAATCTTTACAGTCCAACCCATGACCCTACGATACGCCTATTTTCCCGGCTGCGTCGCCCAAGGAGCTTGCCGCGAACTCTACCTCTCTACCCAAGCCCTCACCCAAGCGCTCGGCATTGAACTGGTTGAACTGAAAAAAGCCTCTTGCTGCGGCTCTGGCACTTTTAAGGAAGACTCCCAGCTTTTAGAAGATACTGTGAACGCCCGCAATATTGCTTTGGCGGAGTCGCTTAATTTGCCCCTGCTGACCCATTGCAGCACCTGCCAAGGCGTCATTGGGCACGTAGACGATCGCCTCAAAGAAGCCCAAAAAACCAACCCAGCTTATCTCGAACAAGTCAACGGACTGCTAAAGCAAGAAGGCTGCTCTCCCTACAAAGGCAGCACCGAGGTTAAACATCTTCTCTGGGCACTGGTCGGAGACTATGGCTTAGAATCACTCCAACAAAAAGTTACTCGCAAGCTCTCCGGCTTAAAGTGCGCCTCCTTCTACGGCTGCTACCTGTTGCGATCGCAGCCTCTTCCCTACGACGACCCCCACAGCCCCGAATCAATGGAGAATGTGTTCCGGGCGATCGGGGCAACTCCCATCTACTACCGGGGACGCACTCAATGCTGTGGTTGGCCTCTGTCTAGCTACGCCACTGAGCAATCGTTCAAGATGGCGGGTGGGCATATTCAGGAGGCGATCGCGGCTGGAGCTGATTGTATCGTTACGCCCTGCCCCCTCTGCCACCTTAATCTCGACTCTCGCCAGCCCGAAGTGGCGCAAGTAGTGGGCGAAAAGCTGGGGTTGCCTGTGCTGCATTTGCCTCAGTTAGTGGCTCTGGCGTTGGGCGTTAGCCCTAAAGAACTAGGGTTGGATCGTCATGTGGTATCGACGCGATCGGTGTTGGAGAAGTTGGGGTTGGGTTAAACGCAGTAGAATTCAGGGGTAAGCTAAACCTGGAACCCAATGGCATACAGCGATTTCAAGTCCCTTGAACAGGTAGTGGAAGCGTTTAAGCTATCGGTTAATGCTCAAGTCCTATTCGATGACTGCCCCGCGATCGCTCCTACCGAATTTTTCCAAACGTTGCTCAAGCGAGAACTGAATTGGGCAAAGGCTGTAGGGACTGAAAAAGCGCGATCGGAGGCACTGATTTTACAGACTCTGCTAGAAGTCAGAGAACAGGTCAACCAAAAAATCAGCGTGTTTTCTGGTCGGGAATTTAATATTGATGCATCTCGGGGGCTGAATGGATACTGCGACTTTTTGGTCAGCCAAGATCCTCAGCAACTAATTATTAATGCGCCTGTGTTAATGATTGCGGAAGCGAAAAAAGGCGACCTCGATCTGGGCATGGGGCAGTGTGTCGCCTCAATGGTGGCGGCACAAATTTTTAACACAGATCATCAAAGGTCTATTCCAGTGGTCTACGGAACGGTCACTAGCGGTACACTTTGGCGATTCCTTAAGCTTGAAAACCAAGACCTGACGGTTGATTTAACTGACTATGCGATCGAGCCGATCGATCGGTTGCTTGGGATTCTGCGAGTGATAACTTGTTGAGAATTGGAGGACTTTATGTTTCAAGCTTGTCTAGCTACTCGTTCTGAGAGATTTGAATATGAAACCGGAATATAATTTTAGCGACGCAAAACGAGGTGCTGTTATTCCGCAAGCAGGCAAAACCCGCATCATGATTTACATTGATGATGATGTATTGGAAACATTTCGAGAACGGGGTGACGCTGCGGGTCAAGGCTATCAGGCAATCATGAACGAAGCCTTGCGGGAATATCTCAATCAGAGATCCTCCCCTTAAACGAAGAAACATTTTTTGAGTTCTTAACACGTAATTTCCAGATGATTATTGATATACCAAAGTCAGGTGAATTTTTTACCGCTGGTTGGAGATTTCTTAATTATGCATGGTCGCAGACTATGGATTTACTGATTGATCTTCGGATTCAGGAAAATGAGTTTCAACATGAACCAAGAGATATTCAAGATTTTTGGGAATTAGGAAGACCAAAGCTTATAACTTCATTGGCTCTTGTTCAACAAGGTATTGAGCTATTATTAAAAGGACGTATTGCAGAAGTCAGCCCCTATCTTCTCATTTCAGAGCCAAAAAACTATCCAAGCAAATGTGATAGAAACGATGCTTCATTTTCGGAGTTCCGCACAATAGATGCACAAGATTTAATCAAGGTGTATGACACTGTAACAGGAACCCGACTATCAGGCATATTTAAGGAAAAGGTCAATGAGCTAAGGAAGCATAGAAACACAGCATTTCACAGTGTAAGTAAATCTTTAACCGTAGAAGCATCTCAGGTGTTACTGGCAGTTTTTGAGGCAGTTGAAAATTTAAATAATGGAAAGAGATGGTTAGAAATTCATAAGGATTTTCTTGAAAACTCACCTATTTCTCTCCTCACTTGTCTTGAACATGAGGTCAGATCTCAGATGATGATAGAAATGGAAATTCTTATAGAGCAGTTTACACCAGAAGATATCGAGAAATATACAGGATTCCGTGTTCAAGAAAGCTCTTACAGATGCCCATTATGTGAATATGCAGCGAGGAAACGAGGAGGTAAACCCAACTTTGCTCAAATAATTGCTGATGATATTGGAAACACAAAGTCTCTTTATTGCTTCTGCTGTTGCGAGAATTTGGAAGCTATAGAGGATATAGAAATTATAAAAGTTAAGTGTCAAGATCCTAATTGCGATAGTACTTTTGTTGGTATAGATGGAGTATGTCTCCTCTGTGGTTATGAAAATGAGCTAGATGATTAGAAACTGTCTCCTCCTCCCCCACGCCTCCTGGTAATCGTTCAAAAGTGCGATCGCCCCCCAACAAAGAGAGCAATCATCAAAGCCTCCAATCAGCATTCCCAGACTCTCCTCAAAAAGACGCTACGCGATCGCCCTTCATTTCTTTAAAGCATCAAGTAAAATTAAGGGACTGTAAGACTTTGCGGTGTTTGCCGCTGCTGAAAAATGACTGAACTGCTGCAACAGGCGATCGCTCAAATCCAAAAACTTCCGCCTGATCAACAAGATGCGATCGCGGCGAGGTTTCTGGCTGAGTGGCAAGATGAACAACAATGGGAAACTCGTTTTGCAGCGACGACAGATGATCAATGGGATCAGATGACTGCAATGGTACGCAAGGCGATCGGCGAAGGCACGGCACAGCCATTACCTCGTTATCAGGCTCCGTCTAGTAACGCATTTTGGAGGTTCTGCCTCCGCTCCTTATGCCTCATGCTAATCGTTCAATAGTGCGATCGCCCCCAACAAAGAGAGCAAGCACCAAAACCTTCCCGTATCATTCCCAAACTCTTCTCAAAGAGACGCTACGCGATCGGCATCATGAAAGTGCGATCGCCCCTCCACCGCTTGAATAGAGCAACGTCTCTCGTACACAATCAACCTTAGTAACTTGCACTACTCACAAAGCGCTTCTCAATCTCAGCCCAATTCACTACATTCCACCAGCCCTTAAGATAATCCGCCCGCCGATTGCGATAAGTGAGGTAGTAAGCATGTTCCCACACGTCATTGCCCATGACGGGGTACAGACCTTGCATCAATGGGTTATCTTGATTGGCGGTGCTGATGATCTGGAGCTGCTTTTGAGGATTCGTGACCAACCATACCCAGCCGCTACCAAACTGGCTTAGACCTGCTTGATTAAATTTTTCTTGAAACGCTTCAAAACTACCAAAGGTGCTTTGAATAGCAGTCGCCAAAGTTCCGGTGGGTTTACCGCCGCCGTTGGGTTTCATGATAGTCCAAAACATAGAGTGGTTGACATGTCCGCCACCGTTATTTTGGATAGTTTTGCGAACGTCTTCGGGAACCTGATTTAAGTTTTGCAGCAACGACTCAACACTTTGATCTTGTAGCGCTGGATGCTTCTCTAGTGCTGCGTTGAGGTTGGTGACATAGGTGGCATGATGCTTGTCGTGGTGAAGCTGCATGGTTTCTGCATCGATAGCGGGTGCCAGCGCTGCGTAGTCGTAAGGAAGCGGTGGCAGTTGCACCGGGGCGGCGCTAGAGGTGGCAGGGAACGCAGTAAACACTAGCGAAGTGATAAGCGCGATCGCCAGACCACTAATCAAAGATTGAACGAACTTCTTCATAGATTTTGGGTACTCCCATGATTGTCGGTTAAGGTTCGATCAGTATCGCCACGGATAATATCATGGCTACCAGGCTGATGGTATGAACCCTAGGCAGTATTTCAGCCTTAACGAGTGACAACGTGAGTTAAACTGTGGCTGCCTTTAATGACACACAAATAATATAGCCACAGATCGGTATGGCAGTGCATCTCATCTCCTGTAATTTCCAAGCCACTTTTCCAGGAATAAACCTTTACATCACTAAAGTATGATTTTAGTTGGTCGATCTGTTCTTGAGGTCTAACGTAATAGGTTTTTAGGCGAAAGTTGTGAGACTCATCTTTAAGGATGGCGTGGGTCGAGATTTTTAGCTGTTTGAGGGTGGTAGGAAAATTAAAAACGTGCAGTAAAGCTGACATCACCACATTAACGTAGGTTTTAAGTGGGTTAAGGCTAAACTGTTGCTTAAAATCAAATGCTTGTTCAAACCCTGACAGATTATGGCTTGAGAAATAGAAATATCCACCAGATTTTCCAACCCTCTGAATTTCCTTAAAAACCTGTAGCCGTTCAGCGTGTGAAATATAGTCAATGCCATTAAAACTAAACAAAATAAAGTCAAAAGAATTATCTTTAAATTGGCTCATCTCTCTAACATCGCAAACTCGAAACTGGGTTTTGTCGCAAGAGGATGAAAATCGATTTTGGCAAGCTGCAATCATATTTGCTGAATAATCGATGCCTATATATTCTGCGGTAACTTTAGAAAAATGTTGAGTTGTTCGACCACCCCCTACTCCAATATCTAGCATTTTCATGCTTCCTAACTGAGCCTGAAGACGTTTGAGAACGGTTATTTCGGCAGGCTGTAGGGCGCTTAACTGGGAATAATGTTGCACCACATCAAGAGAGGTGTAGGTTTTCTGATTGTTGTCGTTGATCATTGCTTGCCAGGGGTTGCCTACAGTTTGTCTAATTGCCTATTTTAGTGGGAAGGGTTGGTCATAAATACGATGGATATGGAACTCCAGAACTGTCTGCTGATTTGTCCAGATCAACTGAGTGATCACTACATCAGCATGGGCGCACCAAGCCTCATCTACAAGCTGGAGCGGCACGTCGATCGGGAAAATGCGATAGCCCGATTGTATAACTTTGTGAACTTCGTTGATTCCCAGCGGTGATGGAAATTCTGTACCATTCAGCTTCACAATACTATTCACTTGACAAGGCATTCCCATAGATTTTTGCCTGTAAAATTTATATCAGTCCCAACGTACAGCGTGAATTAAGATCAACTTGGGTCATTTCGATCGCCCCAATTCTTCGATTATTTTTGGTGAGGGCGATCGTGACCAAAAGGGTTTAGCAGTTATTTAGTCCCAATATTTAGTCCCAAACGATTTCAAATGCCAGAGAGGTGGACAATATGGATATTCTACAAGCCTTATTTGCAAAAGTAGGGCATTTGGCAAGTCCTAAGGGATCTGCATTGAAATAAAGTCCCAATGGGATGCGTTAGCTTTCTAGCCCCCTAAATCCCCCAATTCTGGGGGACTTTGAAAGGCTCGGAAGTCCCCCAGAATTGGGGGATTTAGGGGGCGG